>OGJP01000113.1_pt1 | contig 84521 bp, 55 predicted proteins | sample 1572311 | NCBI WGS metagenome assembly OGJP01 (sample SAMEA2582093, study PRJEB24529) | metagenome | biome: Human gut stool | place: China | collected 2011
ATTCGGATGGTTTCCGAATTCCATTTAAAAGGTATTCAAATACCGGCGAAGCCGGCCGAATTTTTTTAGAATATTGATAGGGTAGGGGAATACAAAACTGAACTGATTTGAGGGTAAACGACCTCAATTTAACTATGTAAAGATAGTGATTTTTGTTGATATTTGCAAGTTATTTTTCTGTTATTTTTAGCTTAGAATTGACCAGTTCAAATGGAATAAAGAGTGCTTTAAATTATACGCTTCGTTTTGTGAAATGAACTTTTCATTTTGAAACGCGCGAACATTTCGATTTGCGGATTATAGATGCCCGAGGCTCCGGGCGTAAATCTGTTGGCACGAATTCCCGGAAAAACGTATGTTACACCGATTGGTAAGGTCTGTTTGTTGGAAGGTACGGACACTATTTCTACTGTCTTGCCGGAAGTGGGCTATCCCTATGCCGTATCGTTTAAGATTTGTCCGGACAAGGATACCAATACTAGCGGTGTTCTGTTCGAAGGACCTCACTCTAAGGTCTATGTCAATTGGGAAAATACTGGCCGGATAGCTTTCAGCCGTGATGGATACACGTTCGTTTTCAATTCTTATTGTCTTCCGGTGGAAGAGTGGACAAATATCCGTATTGAAGGAGATTACAAGGGGACTTCATTATATGTCAACGATAAGTTACAGGAACGTATGGAAGGACGTAAGATGAAAGTATTCTGTGAGAAATACAAGCGAATGGACTATATGGCTTATCAGGAAACACTCATTTTCCCTCTTCGTCATATCGGTGACTCTCTGAATGGCTTCAAGGGAAAGATACAAGATGTGATTTGTGAACAGAAATAAAAATAATAGCTAACTTAAAACTAGAAAATGCCTATGAGAAATTAACCGTAATAAAAACACACGTACTATAAAGTGTATTTTTATAGATGCGTTGCATTTTACATTCTTTGGTTTATTGAAAAAATAAGAAAACTAATTAATTAACCTTATGACAAAACATTTCAAATTGACATCATGTCTGTTGATGTCTCTGTGTGCTGTTGGGTGCATGGAAGAAGTTGACAATGACCGGGTTGCCGGAATGCTTTCCGTAGGTCAGAGTGGATTAACGACACTCGAAGTGTATGACCTGGGTAAGAAACAGAGTTTAGACATTACCATTTCTAAAGGCGGATTGGTAGACAATGGTGGTTCGGTGACCTTTACTGTGGATACTGAATTGCTCGACTCTTTGAACATAGCTACAGGAGCAAGCTATAAAATGTTGCCTGCTGATTGTTATACGTTGGAACAAACGAACAATGTACCTGTAGGAGGCAATACTCGTGTGGTGGTAGGAAAGCTTACTTACGATCCACATGCAATTTATACCAAAAGCGGATCATTTGACACACAGGATTATGTATTGGCTTTGCGCGCTACTTCTACAGGTACCTCTATGAATTCGGAACGTGCGACTTCCATTTACGGATTCATCATAAAAGAAGCAATTGTGAAAAACGTTACTAGTGGTGGATATTTTGTGGTAGAGAAAAAGAATGATGCTCTTATTCATTCAATGAACCTTGACATTACTACGAGTTTCCCTAATGAGTGGGATTTACAAATTACTTTCGCTGCAAAGGATGAACAGTATGTGGAAGATTATAATACTGAAAATGGTACGGAGTATAAACTTTTACCCACTAGCAGTTATACGCTTCCTAAAGTAAACCTTGCCAAAGGGGCAAATTGTGGTACTGCTGTCCTGACAGTGGACGGTACGGAGCTTGCCCCAGGGTTCTATATGTTACCTATATCCTTGGCTGGACTCAACGGGCAAGGAGATGTTAATATTAATATCGACAGTAAAACTGTAACGCATTTTACCTTCTTCAATCCCGGGATAGATCGTAGCGACTGGACCATAGAGGCCAATACTGAAGAGCTGACCGGTGAATCGAAGCCTGACCTTGGTATGCCTGATAACGGTAAAGTGATTTCATTGTTGGACGGAAGAAACGAGACTTTTTGGCACAGTGCGTGGTCGAATGGTGAAGTGGCTCCTCCCTACGAAATCATTGTGGATATGCAAAAGGCAACTGCTTTCAAGCAAATCGGGTTTGTAGCTCGTGAGGGAGAGAATTCAAAAAATGTGATGAATATAGAAGTCTACGCTTCTGATGACAAAGAAGTTTGGACTTCTGTAAACGAAGAGGACTGGGGAACCCCCATCTGCGAAATCGCCGAATTTAACAGTGCGAACAAAGATCTCCAGATATTCTCTTTATCTGATGTTTGCAATAATCGTTATGTACGTATTTACATCCCGGCCCCTCTTGTAAGTGGTAGTGTAGGATACATGGCGGAAATGTATCTCTGCAATATGGATAATTAATCCTATGTTTATTTCAATACAAAAGAAACAGTTATGAATAAAATAATCAATGTAATATATTGCATGTTTTTCGTCTTGTTGGCGGGCATGCATCCGTTGTATGCGCAGCAAAAGAGTGCTTCGGGACTTGTTGTTGATGAAAATGACCAGCCGTTGATTGGAGTACAGGTGAAGATAGATGGTACTACCATGGGTACCGTTACCGATATAGAAGGTAACTTCACTATTAATGTAAAAAGCGGAGATGTACTTCTTTTCTCTTACGTAGGTTACGAACCTCAGAAAGTGAATTATAAAGGAGAGAAGATTCTTGCTATCAAGATGCTTCCCAGTACAGAGATGTTGGAAGACGTGGTGGTTATCGGATATGGTAAACAAAAGAAAAACTCATTGGTGAGTTCCATTAATGCCATCGGCCCTAAAGAACTCGCAATGTCTCCCAGCCGTAACCTTACGAACAACCTTGCCGGACAGGTAGCCGGTTTAATTGCCGTACAGCGTACCGGTCAGCCGGGGTATGATGATGCCGAGTTCTGGATTCGTGGTCAGAGTTCTTTTAAGGGCGGTACTACACCACTTGTATTGGTGGACGGTGTACCTCGTAAAATGAATGATATAGAAACCGATGAAATCGAATCGTTTACTTTGCTGAAAGACGCTGCCGCAACGGCTGTATATGGTGCTGAAGGTGCAAATGGTGTAATCCTTATCACCTCAAAACGTGGTACATCTCAGAAACCGCGTATCTCCTTTCGAGCTGAAGGAACGATGAATACTCCAACTCGCCTACCTAAGTTCATGAACGCTGCAGAAACTCTTACTCTCTATAATGAAGCGGTGAACAACGAAGGTTCTCCGAGTGTATTTAGTGCAGAAGAGATTGCGAAGTATGCTTCTGGTGAAGATCCCGACCTCTATCCGGATACAGACTGGCAAGATATAATGTTGCGTGATCATACTTACAATATGCGTTATACGCTGAATGTACGAGGAGGATCGGAACGTGCTCGCTATTTTGTTTCGGGAGCTTTCTTTCAAGAGAACGGTATTTTTAAGGATCTAGCCAATGACTATGATAACAATATTGGTTTGAAACGCTATAATCTGAGAAGTAACATCGACTTCGACGCTACCAAGAGTACTGTGGTAAAAATAGATCTTAGTGGGCAATACATTCAATTGAATAGACCAGGTGCTGATAGTGTTGATCAGATATTTGAAATCATGTGTCGTACTCCGGCCTTCTTGATGCCTCCTGTATATTCTGACGGGACACTTGCTCTTGGACATGATAACTTAACGAACGAGCGTTCCAACCCCTATAACATGTTGGTAAACTACGGTTACTCCAAGGAATGGAGAACAGCGTTTCAGTCAAAAGTGGAGGTTGATCAAGAACTGGCTTTTATTACCAAAGGATTGAGTTGGAAAGGATTGGTTAGTTTTGACTCCAACATGTTGTTTACAGCAGATCGTAGAAAAAAACCGTCTCAGTATCGTGCTACTGGACGTGATGAAGCCGGTAACTTGATGTTCGAACAGATATATGAAGGCTCCGATGCATTAAGCGATGGACACACTAATACTGCTGACAAAAAGATATATATTGAGACTTCTTTCAATTATAATCGTACTTTTGCCGAGAAGCACGACGTGACCGGTATGTTGCTTTATATGCAGAAAGAAACTCAATATCATGATAACTCTCTTGCTTTCAGAAAACAGGGCTTAGTGGGACGTGCCACTTACGGATATGATGGACGTTACTTTATCGAGGGTAACTTTGGTTACACTGGTTCTGAGACGTTTGCCAAAGGTCATCGTTTCGGTTTCTTCCCCGCAGTTGGTTTGGCATGGTATGTGAGCAACGAGCCTTATTACCCTCAAGTACTTGCTAAAGTAATGAATAAATTGAAATTTCGCGTTTCTGTGGGACGCACAGGTAACGATGATACGGGAGGAGCCCGCTTCCTCTATCGTGGAACTTTGAATCAAGGAAATTCCGGATACGATCTGGGGTTCAGTAATACAGGAACCTTAGGTGGTGTCGGTAGTGGTATTACCGAAGCAAAATTTGAAGCACCTTATCTTTCATGGGAGATTGAAGACAAGCGGAATTATGGCATCGATTTGGGGTTCTTTGATAACCGCATCGATTTGCAGGTCGACTACTTCAATAATAAACGTCACGCTATCCTCCTACAAAGAAGTTCTGTACCCGGCGTAGTTGGTTTCTTTGAAAATCCGTGGCAGAACTATGGTATTGTGAAGAATCATGGTGTGGATGCCAGTCTTAACTTGAATCATCGTATCGGTGAAGTAAAATTGAGTGCTCGTGGTAACTTTACGTTTGCCCGCAATGAGATTATTGAGTATGATCAAGTTCCCCAGCGATATCCGTGGATGGAGAAGAATGGTACACGCCTTAATTCTTGGAATCTTTACATCGCTGACGGGCTCTATACTTATGATGACTTTATTATTACAGGTGAAGGTTTGAACCGCCAGTACGAACTGAAACCGGGTGTCATACCAGGGGTGTCACAAAATGTACGTCCTGGTGATATCAAATACAAAGACCTCAATGGCGATGGCAGAATAGATGGGAATGATATGATGCAAGATGTAGGTCATCCCTCTGTTCCTGAAATTGTTTATGGCTTCGGTTTTAATGCTGAGTGGCGTGGCTTCTATGCTGGTGTCTTTTTTCAGGGAGCAGGCAACACCTCTACATTGTTGGGTGCTAGTGCGGATGCAGGAGGAAAGGACGGTACATTCTTCCCCTTCGGATGGGGACTTTATGAGTCTACAGTACGTGCCGAAGTAGCTAATCGCTGGACAGAAGATAATCCGAGCCAGAACGTGATGTTTCCCCGTTTGCACAGAGATGGACCGAGTAATCAAAACAATACTGCACCGAGTACTTGGTGGCAGCGTGACGGTAGTTTTCTGCGTTTGAAGAACGTTGAATTCGGTTACAACTTCAGTGAAAAAATGCTTAGTAAAATTGGCATACATTCTTTGAGACTTTACATACAGGGTAACAATCTCTGTGTATGGGATGATATCAAAATGTGGGACCCCGAACAAGGAGTGAAAAACGGTGGCTTTGCTTATCCACTGAATCGTTCATTTACTTTTGGTCTCGACTTTTCTTTCTAAACGAATAAAAACATAGCTATTTATGAAAACATTTAAGAGACTATCAATTATACTGGCAGCCGGAATAGGTATGATGTGTACTACTTCCTGTAAAGATTATTTGGATGTATCTGATGCTCTTGCCGCTGAATTGACCATGGAAGAGGTATTTAACAATACTGATCAGACCATCCGTTTCCATCGTTATATTTATTCGGGCATTCCCGACTATTCTCACATTATTCTAGGTGTTGGCAATGCGGGTCTAGACGGTATGTCTAACCCTTGGTCATCTATGTGTGACGAGTTAAGAAATGGACAAGGCAATACTGCGAATACGCTTGTTACGGGTTATCATGCCGGCTCTATTGACCAATTGCAGCGTTGGTCACTCTATAAACAGATTCGTCAGGCAAATTTGTTCCTTGCCAATGCGCATGAAATCACTCCGGAAGGTGACAGGTATTCTGGCATAGATGCCAAAAGATTGGCGGAGATGAAAAATGAAGCGCGCTTCCTGCGAGCTTTTTATCATTATTTGCTTTTTGAAGTTTATGGGGCTGTTCCTATTATGCAGGAAGCGATAGAATCGTCGCGGACTGATCTTGACTTCTACCGCAATTCCGTAGACGAGGTGATAGAGTTTATTGACTCGGAGCTGAGGGCTTGCCTGCCCGGATTACCAGAAAAGGAAGCGACAAAAGAACGTGCCGCTGCTCCTACAAAGGGTGCTGCATATGCTATCCTTGCTAAGTTGCATATCTATGCTGCTAGTCCCCTGTTCAACGGTGGGTATCCTGAGGCGGTAGCGCTGAGAGATAATCAGGGAAAACAGCTTTTCCCTGAACGTAATGATGCAAAGTGGAATAGAGCGCTGAGTGCTATAAAAGAGTTTATTGATTATGCTGAAGGCCGATATGAACTTTTCAAGGTAGAGGACAAGGAAAATGGAGGCATTGATGTGGAAGAATCATTGTACCAGCTCTTTCAAGTGAGTGAGAATAATGCTGAGGCCGTTTGGCAGACCAGTAAGAGTTCATGGGGAAATTTGAATGATATGGCAGGTCGTGAAATCCGTTGTACACCTAATAGATTTAGCGGTTTCCCAAATGTAGGTGTCTTACAAGAAGTTATCGATGACTACTTCATGGCTAACGGTAAGGACATCGATGCCCCTGGTAGTGGATATGTTAGGGAAGGTATTTCCAAAGAAGCTGAAGATGGTGAGGGCGTTCCTAACTTGTGCAAGAACCGTGAACCTCGTTTTTATCGGGATATTACATACGCTGGTATGAGATGGCATGACCCCAATAGAACCCAAATTTATTTCCACAGAAACACACCTGACGATATCACCAAAGATAATCATCCTTTCTCTGGTTATGTGCTTTATAAAGGTATGAATCATGAAGTAATGTACAGACATGCTACTTTGCCTAGTTTTAGATATCGTGCTACTATGGTGTTCCGCCTTGCCGATTTCTATCTGTTGTATGCAGAAGTAATGAATAAGGTTAATCCGACGGCCAATCGGGACGAGATTCTTAAGTATATAAACTTCGTTCGTGAACGTGCCGGTATTCCCAACCTGGAAGAGTGTAACCCTGCTGTTCTTACAGATTCGGAAGCGATGGCAGAAGCCATTCGTAGAGAACGTCGTATCGAACTCTTTGCCGAAGGCCAGCGCTACTTTGACGTACGTCGCTGGATGCTTGCCGAAACACCGGGTTATGAGCAGGGAGGTCCGATACATGGTATGGACATGAATGCTGCAAATCTTGAGGACTTTTCGAAAATTGTAGCATTTGAAAATCGTGTTTTTGAACGTCGTATGTATCTTCTTCCACTTCCGTTAAGAGAAATTCAGAATTCAACGAAATTGGTTCAGAATCCGGGATGGTAGTTTCAGACTCTGTTAATAAAACAAAGGGTGTGCCTATTCCGGGTACACCCTGTTTGTCACTTCATACCAGAAGAGTTTGTATCACATTAAAATGATTAATTCCTATCAAAAAGTTTGTAAAATGAAGAATTTTATTTCCGTCTTGGCAATTCTGCTTTGTAATGTATATATGCTGCAAGCTTCTTCCCTTTTTAAAATTGACGATAACTATCTGAGTCAGCATGATATTGTCTATCTGGAACCTGAGTTTGACAGTTTCAATGGTTTTCCTCTTGGTAATGGAGATCTCGGAGGTATGTTATGGTTTACCAACGAGGGCATTACTTTACAAATTAATAAAATAGATTTATATGATAAACCAGCTAATGGGAGGATGACTTTGCGTTCGGCGGGACGGTTAAAAGTTAATTTAGGTGTACCGTGTTATAGCTATATGCATCTGGCTGATTTTGAAGCTCGTTTATCTCTGCAAAACGCAGATTTAAAGATTAAGAGTTCGACACCGTTTGCTGATACGGAGATAACATCTTGGGTAGATGCAAACTCTAATGTCTGGGTGATAGATTGTCAGGCTGATTATAAGAAAACATTGCCTTCTGGGGCTGTAAATCGAATTTCTTTGGAGCGTTGGGGCAGTTGTGACTTTGGAGGATGGTATGGTTCACGTGACCGGGATGTGGCCAATGGATTAGGTACTGCAAAGGTGAATAGACAGGAAAATGACATCATTTTGGAAGAAAAGTTTGAAGGTGGTCTTCATTTTACTATTGCGTGTCGGGTACTTGAGACCCCGACAGAGATTCTGCGTGTCAGTGATCGGGAAAGCTCAATGATTACACCTTTGTCTTCTAAACAGAAATATAAGATTTTAATATCAGTTGTCAGTTCTAATGATTCGGACAATCCGACTCAAGAGGCAATTTCATTACTGGATAAAGCGGAAGTAAAAACGCTTACAGCGCTTCGGAAAGAACATCTCAGTTGGTGGACTCACTTTTGGTCGAAGTCATTCGTTCATCTGGCAGACAATTATCTGGAGAATATTTATTATATTCGTCGTTATCTTATGGGAAGTTCTTCACGGGGAAAATATCCGGTACCATTTAATGGCGGGTTATGGACTACTAATTATGATCATCGTCAGTGGGCTACACCCCATCACTGGAATACCCAAGAATCTTATTGGGGGCTTGCTGTTCAGAATGATTGTGATTTATTACGACCTTATATTGAAACTTATGTCAATATGATTCCTCAAGGAAAAGCATTAGCCAGAAAGAAAGGGACAAAAGACGGATTGTTAATAACTGAGGCGCATGATTTTTCCGGTAACATGGTTAGTGCTAATTGGGGAAATATGACAACGAATTATACTCCGGCCAGTCAGATAAGTAAAATAATGTGGGAGTATTATGCTTATACCCAAGACCGTGACTATCTTAGGAATACAATTTATCCGTTTATGAAAGAGGCTGCAGAATTCTACTTGAACTTTCTTCAGTGGGATGATGTCCGAAAAGAATTTTATATTTATCCTGCACAACCTTACGAACATGAATGGAGTAGTAAATTAAAGAATACAATAACAGATAGATACATGATTGAGTCATTATTTAAAAATTGTATTAAAGCTGCTCAGGACCTAAATATGGATAAGTCAAAGATAAAACAATGGAAACATGTTATATCACATTTATGGGCTCCTCCGATTTTGGATGTACCCGAAAAAGGAAAGGTATTTGGATTGGCGTTTACAGAAAATAATGAAGTGTATCCGGATGCGAAAACAAATATACAAGGCTATCATTTTGACGCACATACTACAGCTGTTTTTCCGGCAGGTGTGCTTGGATTGGATCATAAAGGGACCGATTATTTTGAAATAGCCCGAAACATTGCTTTGCATCATCCGAAAAACCGGAATGCTATTACTCCCGGAGCGATTGTTTCCGCACGATTGGGGCTGGGAGATAAAGTGTTGGAGCGTTTGCAATGTAGCGTTAATTATTTGCAGCATTTTAATCAAGGGCTATTTTACAATTTAGACCATTGGCATTATTTTTCTCGTTATGTTGATCAGATTCCTAATGCCGAATTATATGCTCAGCGTGACTATATGTATGACTCAAGATTGACTTACAATCGTCCTGAAGCCGGAAAATCGGGCTTTCGGACAAAGCCTTTCGTTCAATGTGGTATGGAAACAATGGGTATTTTAGGTACTGCTATCAATGAGATGTTACTTCAAAGTCATGAAGGAAAGATAAGGGTATTTCCGGCGATACCTTCGAAATTCGCATCTGCTTTTACTCTACGCGCTGAAGGAGCTTTTATTGTTTCCTCGGTTATAGATAGTTTAGGGAATATTCCATTTGTTGAGATAAAAAGTTTAGCAGGAAAAGAATGTCGTATACAGAATCCTTGGGATGATGATTTAGTTCAAGTTGTCACGCAGAATAATCGAAATGTAAATATTGAAGTCAATAAAGATAACGTGATTTCTTTTAAAACTACAATTGGGGAGTCTTATATAGTAAGAAAGAAAGGTATCGATGTGAATCATGTATCAAAAACATATCATGCTGTACCTAATATGTTTCCAAAGAAATATGGTGAGGCTATGTTGGGTAAAGAGTGTACATTTATAGATCGTGAACACTAACTTGATTTTATAAATGTATAGATATCGCTTGTACTGATTATTGTCAAGAAAAGCGGCTGCTCCTGTATTTGGGTGACAGTCGCTTTCTTTTAAGAAACTATTTTGATGTCATTCGTATAGTTAGTTATTTATCTTTTTTGATGTCCCTTGTGCTGTACGCCAAAAAGAGTTTTTTACATCACGTGCCACTTCTTTCCAGCTTGGCATGCTTTTCAACGAACGGCGCACCGGGAAATCATAAAGCAGCAACAGCAGGAATAGGAAGATACAGGCATAAGCCACCCAGCCATAAATCTGCTTGATGCTCACTTCCATCATCTGACTGATAAACTCTTCCATGTAATGGCCGAGATTGAACGGACTGCTGCTGAATGATACATGGTCGATTGCCGCCCCGTAGCGTGTCAGGTTATCAGGAACGTAATAAGCCAGTCCTTGTGCATAGATCGCGCAACCCAATACACCGCCGACTACCATGTGAAGCATATTGAATACACTTAACGATTGGAAAAAATGTTGGAAAGTCATGATTTCTTCCAGGCAGACCATAAAGGTGGCGCTTAATACCGCATAGGCGAATCCCCGGCATATTGTCGGAAGATAAAGCTGTGAGATGTGAATATCAGTAGAGATTGTCAGATAGAACCCTATCAGATAGCCGATAAGCCCTAAGAAACCGACAATGATAAGACGTACATAATTATAGTGTTTGATATGCATCCACCAATAAGAGAATACGCAGCCGATTACTATACCGATAATAGCAAACCACGCCAATTGCACGCTTACCAGCTCCTCATACTTCATCACTTCCTCATAAAAAACTTCTTCCAATACATGCTCGGTTGCCAGAAATGCTTCCACTAGTGTGATTAGTCCCAATAAAGGTAAGAGGTAGCGGTAACTCCACATTTTAGGCTCTAAGAACGGGTGACGGATAGTCAGCATGCGCCAGATGCAAAAAAACAGGGTTATCAGGATAGCTACCGACAACTGACGGATAACCGGACTGTTCCACCAGTCATACCAGTCACCGTAGTTGAAGAGGAAAGCTATCTCGGCCAGCAATGCCGCCCATAACGCTGCCCCCAGCCAGTCAATGCCGAACAACGGAAACTTGCGCATAAACCGGAAATGCTTTACGCAAATGGTCTGTATCAACAGGACTATTATCATCAATCCTGCAATGAAAAGATTCATATATGTCCAGTGATAATGATACATCAGATAAGTCGTTATCAGGTCGGACAACTGGATGCTTCCCAAGACGACGATGTGAAGCCAGGGAAAGAAAACGGTAAAATCCCGTTTGGGCGTCATCCACAACTGAATGTTGGACATACATTCAAAGGTTCCCTGGATTTTGCACATGCCTTCGATGAAACATATCAACCACAATAGCGGAAGGAAAGTAATATGCGGAGCAATCAGGTTACAGACCAATACCCCCAATGCAGCCGATGTGAGCAACGTCTTATTTGTAAAACGGAACTTCATGCGGAACAGCAAGGGGAAGTAGATAGCCATACCTGCGAGATTGGCGTACATACACATCAATATATCCTCACGCATCAACGCCATTCCCCCGATCATCTGGTTCAATGCTCCCAAATAGACCCCGCCCGAAAGTTGGAAAGTAACGGCAATGAACAGATAAATCCACGGTTGTATCTTCCGCGGTACGAAGCTACGGAACATGGGTATCACGAAAGGGCCATTTAAAACAGGTGCTCCCATACGTTAATATTTCACCTCACATTCTACATTGAAACCGGCACGCAAGCGTTTTAAATCTTCCGGCTTGTTTCCTTTCAGGCTGATGCGGACGGGGATTCGCTGTTCTACCTTTACAAAGTTCCCGGTTGCATTGTCCTGCGGAATCATTGAGAAAGCCGCTCCCGTAGCATCGGAAATGGATTCGACGATACCTTTGAAAGTGACGCCCGGCACTGCATCTGCTGTCATTTCCACATCTGCGCCTTCTCTGATATTGGAAAGCTGGGTTTCACGATAATTGGCGATTACCCACAAATCGCTGCTGTCTACAATATCCACCATGGTCTGTCCCGGTTGAACCAACTGACCCTCCAGAATCTCTTTCTTTCCTGTTGTACCGTCACACGGGGCGATGATAACCGTATAGGAAAGATTCAGACGGGCAAGCTCTAAAGCAGCTTCTGCCAGGCGGACACCTGCTTCGTTCTGTCCTAGGCGATGTGTCTGTTCGCTTTTCACTAAAGACGTAGATTGTTTGGCACGCGATACCTGTTCGTAACGGGCTTTGGCTGTTTCATAAGCCGTATGCACATTATCATATTGCTGCTTCGTCACAGCATCTTCCTGCAATAATTTCTCAAAACGGTTCAGTTCACGTTTGGCATTTTCCATTTGTACGCGTACTTCTTCAATACTTGCGTCACTTACGCTCAGGTTGTTTTGGGTAGTGGCAATGCCTATGGTCGTTGCCTGCCGTCCCGCAGTGGCATTGGCCAAATCCGCTTCCGCCTGTGCTACACGAAGACAGAATTCCGCATCTTCAATAATAACGAGCGTATCACCTTTTCGTACCTGCTGATATTCTTCAAAGCATATCTTCTTGATAAATCCCGGCACACGGGTATTAATAGGTGTGATATGTTGTTTCACCTGTGCATTGTCGGTATATTCGATGTTTCCCAAATGAATGAACCGGGAACAAACATAAGTGGCACCACCAATGAGAAAACAAAGAATCAGAATGTTGTATATAATCTTTTGAGTCTTTCTAGCTATCATAATCTGTTCTATTTAAAAGGGTATGAGTAATTGATTTTCAATTAAAGGGTATGTGTGATATATTTCATTTTATAGAAACTGTAAACCACGTTGATACGTGCGTTGACCAGACCGAGGTCTGCGCTTAATTTCATGTTGCTGGCATCGAGCATGTCGGTAAGTAATGCAAGGTCATTCTTATAGCGATTACTGGTTACGTCGTAATTCTGATTGGCAAGCTCCACGCTTTTCTCTTGTGTGCGAAGGTCGGTAAATGAGGTCAGGAAATTGACATAATTAGCTTGGACGCCGTTCTCTATCTGTTCCTGCGCTAGTGAATATTCTTCCTGTGCCTTACGCATATTCAGTTTTGCCTGGCGTACTTTCTTGTTGTTCTTGAACAGTGATGAAAGATTGTATTTGATTCCTACCCCCACATACCAATAATTGAAGTTATTATCCAGCACGGGGACTTCAATAGTGATAGGCCCGTCCAGATGCTCACCGGCTACGAGAGCTATTTTCGGAAGAAGTTCCGAGCGTTCCAGTTTGACTTTCTGTTTGCTCATCTTCATTGCCAGTTGTGCTTGCTGCAAACCGACATTGCTCTGCGAAGCCAGTAGTTGCCAGTCGTTTTCCGCCAGAGCCTTCACTTCTTCGTCCAGTAGGGTGGAGTCGGGGATGATTTCCGTTCCGGCAGGAAGATGCAGCGTAGTCACCAGTTGGTGATTCATTATTTTGCATGCATCCTTTACTTTGGCTAATTGCAGTTTCAATGTCTCTTTTTGTAACTCATAACGGGTGATGTCATTTTTCAGAGCTGTTCCTTGTGTGCGTCGGGCTTCCATATTGCGAATCACCTGTTCTGTCAAATCGAGGTTCTTCTGCAACACTTGTACTTGGTTATTCAACTTATATAAATCCAGGTAGTAGCCGGTCAGAAGAAAACGTATCTCCTGCCGGTTCTTCTGCCAGTCCAGCGCAGCCATTTGCTGACTGAGTTCTGCTAAAGTAATACTGCTGCTGATAGCACCGCCTGCATAAATGACCTGTTGTGCTTCCAGCGCAAAGTTATTACCAAAATGAGGCATTGGAATGTTCTGCCCGTTCTTGAAGTCACGGTCCCACAGATACCCGTCACCCAAATAACTGAAAGAGAGCGATGCGCTGATGTCCGGCAAACGTTGTGACTTGGCAGCTTTCAAAGCCTCATCGGTAACTTCCTTCTCGGTTTTATACGTTTGAATACTCTGACTGTTCTCGTCTGCCAGACGGAACATCTCGTTAATGCCCAAAACTTTCCTGGTAAGTGTTTGGGCAAATGAACCCTGACTGCATAGTACTACGCATAGCGGTACTATGAGCCATCTTTTTTTGCTCATAAAATAAAAAAGAAATTTAGTTGATAATGATAAATATATGTTCCTATATCATGCCGCCTCCAAAGAAGGGAAGCCGGCATTTCGCATCGTGGCGAGTAGTTCTTATAGAAATAATCAAATCTGCACTGCTACACCCCAACCGTGGAAGTCATGCATTTTGTTCTCGTAGCGAATGGAAATTTGATAATACTTTAGTTTCATCTTGATACTTGCTTTTCTAATTCGGTTTGCAAAATTATGGAAAAAAACAGGTAAGTTGTGACCTTGTATATACGGAAATATAATGTTTTTTAACGATTTCTGTTCGGAGATTCATGTAGGAGACACGGATAAAAGATCTAAGAGATACAGGTGGAATATATTCCCTGTATCATCATTTCGGTAGATCGGAGCAGTACTTATTTCCTGCTTGTCGAAATAACGGTAACACTTATCATAAACAAGTGGCGAACTGCTTCACCGAGATTCAGATTCGAAACAGGAGATAAGGTTTTTCTCAAAGTATTCTCACTATGATGAGAAAAAATTCTCATCATAGTGAGAACTTTTTCTCATAGTAATAAGTATTTTTTCTCATAAGGGTGAGAATACTTCCTTGTCAGAGCATACTGGAACGGCATATTTTATTGCAATTTATTGTAAGGATAATAAAAAGAGACTGAACTCAAAACGGAATTGAGCCAGTCTCTTCTTTATGATGTAATACTGTAATAATCAGTTTTTATGCATTCAGCGCCTGTTCGATATCTGCGATAATATCATCCGCATTTTCGATACCTACCGACAGACGAATCAAGTCCGGGCGTACCCCTGCTTCCATAAGCTGTTCGTCCGACAACTGGCGGTGAGTATGGCTTGCCGGGTGAAGCACACAGCTACGTGCATCTGCTACGTGAGTGACGATAGCTATGAATTCCAGTGAATCCATAAACTTGATAGATACGTCACGTCCGCCTTTCAGACCGAAGGAGATAACTCCGCAAGAACCGTTCGGCATATATTTCTGTGCTAAAGTGTAATATTTATTATCCGGCAGTCCGCAGTAGTTTACCCAAGCTACTTTCTCGTTCTTGGACAGATATTCGGCGACTTTCTGTGCGTTGCCGCAATGTTGAGGCATGCGTAAGTGAAGCGTTTCAAGTCCCAGGTTCAGTAAGAATGCGTTTTGGGGGCTTTGGATGCTGCCGAGGTCACGCATTAACTGTGCAGTGGCTTTAGTGATATAAGCACCTTTGCCGAAAGCTTTTGTGTAAGTCAGCCCGTGATAAGATTCGTCCGGCGTGCAAAGTCCGGGGAATTTATCGGCATGAGCGTCCCAGTCGAAGTTACCGCTATCTACGATACAACCGCCTACGCTGGTAGCGTGTCCGTCCATATATTTGGTAGTGGAGTGAACAACGATATCTGCTCCCCATTCGAACGGGCGGCAGTTAATCGGAGTCGGGAAAGTATTGTCAACAATCAAAGGGACACCGTGGCTGTGCGCGATACGGGCAAACTTCTCAATATCCAGCACTTCGAGGGAAGGATTGGAAATTGTTTCACCGAACAATGCTTTCGTATTCGGACGGAAAGCTGCGGAAATTTCTTCTTCGCCGGCATCCGGATTGACGAAAGTAACCTCAATACCGAGTTTTTTCATTGTCACTCCGAACAGGTTGAAAGTACCACCATAGATAGCGGAAGAACAAACGAAATGGTCACCTGCCTGGCAAATATTGAAGATAGCGTAGAAGTTGGCAGCCTGACCGCTGGAAGTCAGCATGGCGGCCACACCACCTTCGAGGGCGGCAATCTTAGCGGCCACAGCGTCATTCGTCGGGTTCTGCAGGCGGGTATAGAAATAACCGCTGTCTTCCAAATCGAAAAGACGTGCCATTTGCTCGCTGGTATCGTATTTGAAAGTTGTACTTTGATAGATGGGCAATACGCGTGGTTCGCCCTTTTTAGGCGTCCACCCTGCCTGTACGCACAGGGTTTCGGGCTTGAATTGTTTTGCCATAATGTTATCGGGTTTTAATGATTTATTTCAAAAAATGTTTTAATGGCGCAAAAGTAGGGAAAATAATTGTATTTTTGCCCTGTTTATGAGTGAAATGATACTCACGTGAAGGAGATAATTGTGTAGATATGAAAAATAAACTCTATATTCTTTTATTCTTAATTTTTCTTTTCTCGGGTACGGCACTTTGGGCGCAGCAGAGGGCTACTCCGAAGTCGGGAGAAGGCATCTCGTCTTTTCTGTTGAGGCACAACCGTTCTCCGAAGAAGTACTACGATGACTTTATCGAACTGAACAAGAAGAAACTGGGAAAGAATAATGTGCTGAAAGTGGGCGTGACTTATGTCATTCCGCCGGTAAAGAAATCATCGGGAACTTCTGCCGGGAATACAGAGGCTAAAAATACAACAGCTAAAGGTACAGGAACCCAGCAGAGATCTTCCAAAGCTAAAACGACTAAAATAGGAACCACTATCAAAGAACCTTTGTTCGGAAAGGAACTGGCAAATGTCAAAGTCACTTCCAACCGCCTTGCAGGTGCTTGCTTTTATGTCGTCAGCGGACATGGCGGACCCGATCCCGGAGCTATCGGACGGGTAGGGAAGCACGAACTTCACGAAGACGAATATGCTTACGACATCGCTCTTCGCCTGGCACGTAACCTGATGCAGGAAGGGGCGGAAGTTCATATCATCATTCAAGATGCCAAAGACGGTATTCGAGACGATTCGTACCTGTCGAACAGCAAACGGGAGACTTGCATGGGCGATGTGATCCCGTTGAATCAGGTACAACGTCTTCAGCAACGTTGTAACAAGATAAATGCCCTTTACCAGAAAGACCGTAAGAATTATTCCTACTGCCGGGCAATCTTCATCCATGTAGACAGCCGTAGCAAGGGAAAGCAGACTGATGTTTTTTTCTATCATTCAAACAAAAAAGCGGTTAGCAAGCGCTTGGCGAATAATATGAAAGACACATTCGAATCAAAGTACGGCAAGCACCAGCCGAACCGGGGATTCTCCGGAACAGTGAGCGGACGCAATTTGTATGTGCTTTCGCATACTACTCCCGCTTCTGTTTTCGTGGAGCTGGGCAATATCCAAAATTCTTTTGACCAGCGCCGTCTGGTGATAAATTCCAATCGTCAAGCATTGGCAAAATGGCTAATGGAGGGCTTTCTGAAAGATTATAAAGAGAAAAAATAAATATAAAACATCTTTTTCGTGAACAAAACCGAAATAGGAATGTTTTATATATGCAAATCGCCTGATGACTACTTGTAGGTATGCGAGTATATATGAGTCGGTGAATATGCCTCCCCGGCATAACAGGTAGATTGCATAGTAGTTTTGTCGTGTTTTATTTTGTGTTTGTGTTGTGACGGTGCTGCGATGTGAATCGGGGTACCGTTTTTATGTATGTGACAGAAAGAAATTGTAAATGGCTGCATTAAAAAAAGAATAAGCACGAAACCATAATTTATTCCGGCTTCGTGCTCACTCTTTACTTATATACTGCAATCAGGCAGTACTATTTCCATTCGCTGTGCTGTTCCAACATCGGGTTTGTATCAATCTCACTTTGCGGGATAGGCCATACTAAATCTTGTGCTCCACGTAGATTATTGCGTTCGACTGCTCCGAAGCCATAGAATGACTTGTCTTCCTGCATACGTTTCTGAGCATTCTCAAAATCTTTCCAGCGATAAAGGTCGGCAAAGCGTAAATCTTCGAAGGCCAGTTCCACACGGCGCTCATGGCGTACAATGGCGCGTAGTTCATCTTGTTCCAGATTAGTTCCTTCTACCTCTTCTACAGCAGGCATACCTACGCGGTCGCGGACTTCATTGATATACTTGGTAATTTCCGCTTGGGAGTAACCGCCTTTTTCAATCATAGCTTCAGAGAGTGACAATAGTACCTCTGCATAGCGGATGACATAGAAATCTAAGCTACCGTCATATTCGTTTGCCGTATTTTCGGGAGTAAACCATTTACGGATACAGCATGTGGAGCTGGCAGGTAAGTTGTTAGTGTACAACTTTCCGTTCCATTCCATTCCCGGAAGCATCAATGTTGCCTTCATACGAGGGTCGCGGTTCTCATAACGTCCCATATCCGGATTCTCTTTTGTATGAGCTCCTTTGTCAAGGCTACCCTTAAATAAAGGAGACTTGTCAATAGGTAATCCATCCGTGCAATAAAAATCATCGCATAAATTCATTGATCCTTCGATGGCATTCATCGGAGCAGACCAGCAAACTCCAAAGCAATTACCTTCACCCAGTCCCGGGCCTTTGTAGTGAACACTCAGTAATACTTCACCAGCTGTTTCATTGGCTTCCTTGAATAAGTCTGCAAAGTTAGCTGCCGGGTCGCTGCCGTCTCCCGATTTGAAAAGTTGTATTTTACCAACAACGTTTTTGTAGGCATTTATAGCCTCGTCCCAATGCTGGTTGAAAAGGGCTATCCGTCCCATAATAGCGTAGGCTGCTTCTTGAGTCAGACGTCCTGTCTGTGCTTTTCCTATCACGGGGATCTTAGGAATCCATATTTTCAGATCTTCCAACAAAGAAGAGATAATCTGGCTGCGCTCCGTTTTGGGTGCTTGGGCTTCTGACAGAGTGAGAGGTTTTGTCAGATAGGGTACATCGCGGAAAACAGAAGTCAGATTGCAATACATCAGGGCGCGCAATGCTATTGCTTCAGCTTTGTATGCTTCTATTTTTTCTTGTTCCATTGGTATGCGTTCTACGTTTTCCACTAACATATTGCATCGCTTGATAACTTCATAATTGGCGTTCCAGTACATTGAAAAACATTCATCGGTGGTAGCCGAGGTACATTGTGAAATGGAACTACCTAGCATCCAGTTACCCCATGTGTGGTCACCATTGTCTGTGCTGGTTTCGCGTCCCAGAAATCCGAATTTCCAGCCGTCAATGTTGTCGTCATATAAGTTTTGGCTTTGCATGGCGTCGTAGCAAGCGGTCAGTGCCATCAATGCATCCGATTCGGTTTGCCAATAGGTCGTTTGGGAAGGCTGGTTCGGAGAATCTGTCTGTAGAAAACTGTCCGAACATGCGCTGGCAGATAATAACATTCCGGATAATAGTAAAACTCTGCATATATTTTTTGTATTCTTAATCATAATATTTGTCCTCCTTGTAATTAGAATTGAATGTTTAATCCAAATGAATAAGTACGCATATTGGGATGTACGTCATTTCTTGTATCACCCGATGACTTTTCCGGATCCCAGTTCTTCAACGGTGTGAACGTCAATAGATTACTTCCGGCAAAGTAAACACGGATGCTGGAAATACCAACTTTGGCAAGTTCGGCCTGGCGGAAAGTATAGCCGAATTCCAGATTCTTCAGACGTAGGTAATCTGATTTTTCAAGCCAGAATGAAGAATAAGAATCGTTCATGGTGTTACCTAGTGCAGGCATGGGAGCATTTATGTTGTCAGCCGAATAACGGTTCACCCAACGGCTCGTGAGGTTGCCTCGAATGTCGGTAGAAGTCTCCCAACTGTAACGATAGATACCTCCCACCCCTTGCCAGAAAGTAGACAAATCGAAGTTTTTCCAAGATGCGCCCAGGTTGAAACTATAAGAGTATTTCGGGAATGGATTACCTATAATATCGCGATCTTCAGGAGTAATATTACCGTTGTCATCAAGGTCGGCGTACATGATATCGCCCAATTTGGGAGCCACACCGTTTTGTTTGATAACTTCACCCTTCGAGTTGGTACGTTGCAAGTCGGCTTCCGTACGATAGATGCCTATTGCTTTATATCCGAAATAAGCGCCAATAGGGTTGCCGATACGGTTGATTATATTGCCGTCAATTTTTTCCTCCAATTCACCCATTTCAAGGATTTCATTCTTTACACGTGACAGGTTGAAACCGGCGTTCCAAGCCCAGTCACCTCTACTGTCGGAGTAATTTACAGTCCATTCCCAACCGCGGTTACGGACTGCACCCACATTCTGATAAGGAGCGGAGAGAGAACCCAGGAAAATGCCGGGCATAGCCAGTTGCATCAAGATATCGGAAGTTTTCTTGTCGAACCATTCAAAGGTGGTTTGTATTCTGTTGTTGAAGAATCCAAGGTCGAGAGCTATGTTTACAGAGCGGGTTGTTTCCCATTTAATGTTTTCATTGGGGACGGATGTCTGTACCATACCTGCCTGCTTGTCTGCACCTTGGTCGAAGAAGTAATTTCCGCTTGCACCCAAAGTAGCTGCATAAGCGTAGTTACCAATTTCCTGATTACCTAATTTACCCCATGACAGACGTAACTTTCCGAGAGAGAAGTTTCTGTAGTCTTTCATAAACCCTTCGTTCGAGAATACCCATCCTGCAGACAATGAAGGGAATGTGGCATAACGATTGGCTTTGGGCATACGTGAGGACCCGTCATGACGAATATTGAATTCGAATAAATACCGGTCATCATAACTGTAGTTTACACGGCCGAAGAATGATTGGAGCTTATATTCTTCTGATTCCCCCGTTGCTCCCGGATTGATTGTCCCTCCTTTGAGCTCATAAATATTCTCGGTTGGGAAACCCTGTATGGATGCTGTTGTTTTGTAGAAACGTGAACCGATGACCGAATGCCCCAACAGTACATTGATATTGTGTTTGTCGAATTGCTTGTTATAAGTCAGCAAGTTTTCATTTGTCCATGTTGCGTTGCGGTACCAATAATCCTCTTCCTTATTAGTCTCTCCTGCTGCCTTTACAATGTTTCCGTCCGCATCATAGCGGGCAGGAGATTTGGGAGTGTAAGACTTAGTCGCATTCAGGTCGAAAGCATAAGCAAGACTTGTTTGGAACTTCAATCCTTCCCATAGTTCAATACTGGCAAACGCCTTACCGTTGAAACGCCAATATTCGTTGCTGCGATGTCCTAAGGACATCAACTCTACAGGGTTTTTCACCATTTCGGCGCTCATTGACGAACCGTCTACATAGCCATAATGTCCGTTGGAGTACATCACCGGTACGGTGGGGCGAGTGAACCAAGATACGAAACGCATGATACCGCCTTCGCCCGAAGGAGCAACAGCGGGAGCCGTCACGTTGTTTTTGTTACCGGACAAGTTCAGCCCGAATGTGAAACGTTTGTAGCGGGTGTCAAGGTTTGAACGAAAAGAGAAACGCTCTACACCTGTTTTTACCATGATACCATCTTGGTTTGAATAAGCTACCGAGGCCATGAAGTGCGTATTTTCGCTACCACCTGATACGGACAAATGATGCTGGTGCATACTGGCATTGCGCAATACGGCGTCCAACCAATTGGTGTTTGCATAATGATCGGGATCCGAACCATCTTTCAGTTTTTGTAGAGCTTCCGGTGAGAAAGTGTCAGGGTTCACTTCGTTTCTCATAAGAGCCCAGTTATAACTGTCTACATAGTCGGGAACGATACCCGGAGTCTGTAATGTATAGCTTCCCGAGTAGGATACTTTCACTCTACTTGAGGCCTGTCCTCGTTTGGTAGTAATTAAGATAACGCCATTGGCGGCACGTACACCATAGATAGCTGCAGATGCTGCGTCTTTCAATACAGAGATATTGTCGATATCCGCAGAGGGGATTTCGGAAATTTGTGAAAGACTGCCTTCCACGCCGTCAATCAATACCATCGGGTTGTTGTTACCAAAAGTACCGATACCACGGATTCTTATTTCCGGATTGTCATTACCGGCCTGTGCACCGTTTTGAGTCAGTACCAGACCCGGAAGACGACCTTGCAACAAAGTAGCTGTATTGGCTACCGGGATGTCCTGGATATCCTTGGATGACACAGAAGCCACGGAACCTGTTAGATTCACTTTCTTTTGGGTGGCATATCCCACCACGACCACTTCGTCGAGTTTCTTGGAGTCTTCTTCCAAAGTAACCTTAAAATTATTTTTGTTTCCTATTGGGAGGATGACATCCTTATATCCTAAGAAGCTAACGACCAACGTCTGTGAAGGTTGTGCCTTCAACTGAAAAGCACCGTCCATGTCGGTGATAGTCCCTTGTGTCGTACCTTGAATCACTACACTGGCTCCGATAATAGGTTCGCCTGATACATCGTACACTTTACCTGTCACTGTGTTTTCCTGTGCATATACTGCGAAAGAGAGCAGTATAAGAACGCCCGCTAAGAAAATGCGGAAAAAGTTTTGTTTTTGTCCGTTCATAAATTTAAAGTTTAAGCAAGTTAATAAGTTCTTTATTATCTATTTTCTTGTAACTAAGAATACTTTTATCGTTTTATTTCCATTGGTAATGGCGTACCCAGTCTACTTCCATCTCTACGGGTAAGTCGGCCGGATCTACCGTACCGACCCAACTTCCTCCTAACTGCATATCGATTAGCAAATATTGCGGGATATTAAAAGGAAACTGTCCTTCTTGTTCGGTTTCAATTCGAGGATAAACAAAGTTTCGTTTTCCGTTGACATGGAATACAAGACTGTCCGGCCAAAAATCCACTCCATATACATTGAAGTCTTCGGGATTAATGGGAATAGTGTTTCCGTGTTTCGGGTTGTTTTCTATTCCTAGTGTATAGGTATAGTGCGAGTGTACGGTTTGGTAGACAATAGAGTCATGGTTCAGACGTTCCATAATGTCCACTTCTCCTCCCATAGGCCATGAGTATTTGTCTGTTTCATAAGGCAATGTCCATATAGCAGGCCATGCTCCCTTTGCTCCGTGTAGTCTGGCACGTACTTCGATACGTCCTCCGTGGAAAGCACGTTTGTCTTTGGTCCATAATCCTCCGGTCAGGTATTGGGCTGCGTCTGCCTCTGTATTGTCATTGACGATTCCTTTCAAGATTAAAAGGCCGTTACGCATTTCATAACAACGGTCGTCAAAAGACTGGGTGTTTTGCCAATCAGGTTTGCCGCGAGGTATGCGGCTCCATACACTAGTGTCGGGCTCTGCACCGTCAAAGTTGTCTTCCCACACCAATTCCCATTTGGGAGTATGAGTGCAAGCAAATATGCTACATGCTGATAACAATAAAAGTATAACCTTTTTCATACGCTTAAATTTTGGTTCATAGAATTTACTTTAAAAATTAACATTGCAAACGTATTCTATTTCTTTTATAAATGACTCAGGAATCGTATAATTCGAGTCAAATCTTGTCTAAATAGGATGCTTTTGATGATTTTTTTTAGAAAAGGCCTCTCTTTTTTAATGGATAGTTGCTGAAAAAATGAGGTGCAGATTTTTAGTGATGAGAAAAAAATGTATTTTTGCAGAAAATGAATTTATAATGTACCGTACCTTAATCATAATATTATTTCTGCTGGCAGGGGTAAAACTGCTTTCTTCTGAACACTGCGTTAATTACTCATTCACCCAACTCTCCATAGAGCAAGGACTTTCTCAATCCACTGCCCAATCTATCTTATTGGACCATAAAGGTACTTTATGGATAGGTACCAAAAGCGGATTGAATAGCTATACTCAGGAAGGGATAAAGACTTACCTTCATCACTCGGGAGATCCTCATTCTCTTCCGAGTAACTATATTAATCATTTGACAGAGGATTCTTTAGGGAATTTCTGGATAGCGACTTCAAAGGGACTAGCTCTGTATGATGATGAACAAGACCAGTTTAACACTGTTAATTTCTCCATTATTTATTCATCTGTGGGGGTTGAAGGTGGTATGTGGTTTGGTAGCGAGAATGCCATTCATTGTTATGATTACAAAAGCAAAGAACTAAAAACGATTCATATCGAAAAAGAAGAAGGCAAAGGTATTAATCCGGTGGATTATAGGATTCAGAAAATGCTTTATTTGGAAGATGGCAAGATTCTGATAGGTACCCGGAAGAAAGGAATCTATTTATATGACTGTCGCATCCGGCAATTCACCCTTTTGATTCCAAGCAGTCAGAATCTGTTGACATCGTTATACGTAACAGCAGACCATCACATTTATACCGCTTTTTATGGAGATGGATTTTACTGTTATGACCGGACAGGAAAAATGCTGAAGCATTACACAAAAGAAAATTCCGGGTTGAAAAACAATTATGTGTTGGATATGGCGGAATATAATGGTAATATATGGCTGGCAACAGACGGGAGCGGAATCAATTTATTTACTCCCCGAACCTTTCAGTTTTCGCAATTACAACACATAGTGGGGGACTATTCTTCCTTACCGGTCAATTCCATAACCTTGTTGTACAAGGACATGAAAGATAATTTATGGGCTGGAAGTGTGCGTGGAGGGATATTCAGTATTAAAGAAACGTATATAAAGACTTATAAAGAAGCTATCTTGAACAATACCAACGGCCTTAGCGAGCAATCTGTGATTAGCCTTTATGAAGAAAAGGACGGCAAGGTATGGATTGGAACGGATGGCGGAGGAATTAATCTGTATGATCCGTCTACTGACAAGTTTATCCATTTCCCCTCTACTTATGGTGATAAAGTTGTTTCTATTGCCGAAGTGTCTGAGACTGAGTTAATGGTGTCTTTATATACCAAAGGAATTTTCCTGTTCAATAAGAAAACACATAAATACCGTCCTTTTACTATCGTTGACGAAGAAACTAATAAGAAAGAATGTTTTTACGGTTATCTTCCTCTGGCTAATCAGGTGGCGGACAGTAAGATATACATAATCAGTTGCGGCACTTATGTATACCACACGCATGACCATACATTTTCGAGGATGCAAACTGACCGTGATTATGATTTTTCCAATGATGCACTTTGCCTGTCATACTCCAATGATAGGTTTTCTCTGTTAAAGTGTGCTCACCAGGCCTTTTGGGTCGATCAGAAAAGTGATAGTATCCGGCTGTTGTTTGAGTTGGAGAAAGATGAACTTATTACTTCCATGTCTTACGATAACAATCGTATGATATGGACCAGCACTAACAAAGGACTTGGATTTTTTGATCTGGAAAGTCAAAAGTATCACCGTATCCGTACCAGACTTTTCAATGGTATTTCTTACCTTATTGCTGACGGAAAAGGACGTTTATGGATTTGTGCCCAAAATCATTTATATTCTTATATCATTAAAGAGAATAGATTTATTCTTTGGAACAGTTCGGATGGTTTCCCGCCTAACGAAATTTTGTTTGCGTACCAAAAGCAATCCAATAGGGATTATATTTATTTAGGAGGTTCGGAAGGGTTAGTTAAAATTAATACGGATATTCCTTATACCGAAACTCAAATTCCGGAAATATATCTGTCCGAAATTCTTTTTAATGGTAGCCCTTCTTTGAAGAAGGTAAAGGAAAACACAATAAAAATACCATGGAATTATAATTCTCTTTCTGTTCACTTCCGGATCAAGAACAGAGATGTGTTTCAGAAATACCTATTACAATATACTATTGAAGGCAGAGGTAAGCAATCTATTGAAACTTATGATCCGGTGTTGAACTTGTCTTCTTTGTCGGCAGGCAATTATTCAATATGGGTTTCGTGTAATACAAAGAATGGAAACCGAACTCCGTCTAAACAATTGATACATATTATCGTCACTCCTCCTTGGTATAAAACAGTTTGGTTTATTGGTGTAGCTGCTGTGTTGTTTATTATTATGACTGCAAGCATAGGTTATATTCATTATCGTCGGAAAGAACGCAATATGAAAGGTAATGTAAACTATTTCCTGCAAGCCGTATTAAACGATATGCTCAGTAGTAAAGAAGAAAAACAGCGAGGTGAAGAAGATAACTTTGCAGAAACTCCTTTGTCTGATATCTCATCAAAAGAGGATGATAGCCGACTGGAGGAAACTGGGCAACAAACTCAAGCGAAAAACAGCAAGGAAGATGAAGAATTTCTCAATAAACTCAATATGCTTATCCATGAGAACATGGCGGGTGGAGAACTTTCTATTAAATTCCTGACGGACAAGTTGGCTATGAGCAGAGCTTCTTTATATAATAAGGTGAAGTTCCTGACCGGTTTGGGAGTTAATGATTATATTAATCGGTTGCGTATTGAGAAGTCGGTTTTTCTGCTTACAAATACTAATATGAACATTAATGAAATATCCTATGAGGTCGGTTTTTCTTATCCTCGGTATTTTAGTACTTCCTTTAAGCAGATCAAGGGAATGACACCTACCCGATTTAAGGAGGAGAATAAGAAGAACTGATTACTGTTTTGTGCTGTCTTTGTTTGTTGGAATAAAGAGGTGTGGTTGCTGTTTTCCTTGTTAAAATCCCGTTCCTGCCTCATTTTCTTTAAACTTCTGTGAACAAAATCCGGATTAGTCTGTTTTTAATTATGCAAATCGCCTGATAAAGCTTCTTATGGGTATGTGAATATAGATAAGTCAAGCAAGATATGCCTCCCCGGCATAACAGGAAGATTGCATAGTAGTTTTGTCGTGTTTTATTTTGTGTTTGTGTTGTGACGGTGCTGCGATGTGAATCGAGGTACCGTTTTTTATTATGGATAGGTATAACCGGAGATTATCCGGTATAAAAAAATACTGTGAACCGGTTTGATGAAAAATGGCTTCCTTTGCAGAGTAATAAACAGAGTAATAAATTCAGTATCACTAAAATCTAGTAATTTATGTTCAACGAAAAAAGAAGCAGCATGTTGCACGGTGTCTTGTTGATAGCACTATTCTCTTGTGCGGCGTTTTACATTGGTGAGATGTCTTTCGTGAGAAGTCTCTCTTTCAGTCCGATGATTGTAGGTATCATTTTGGGTATGCTTTATGCTAACAGCTTGCGGAATAATCTTCCCGAAACTTGGGTGCCGGGCATACAGTTTTGTTCGAAAAAGATTCTGCGTATCGGTATTATCCTCTATGGTTTCAGATTGACTTTTCAGGATGTGCTGGCTATCGGATTGCCTGCTATGTTGATTGATGTTATTATTGTGGTGGTGACTATTTGTGGTGGTATTTATCTCGGTAAGTTATTGAAAATGGACAGGGGTATTGCGTTGCTCACTTCTATCGGAAGTGGTATTTGCGGGGCTGCCGCCATTCTCGGTGCGGAGTCTACTATTAAAGCAAAACCTTATAAGACGGCAGTGTCCGTTTCTACCGTGGTAATCTTCGGTACTATCTCTATGTTTTTATATCCTTTCCTCTACCGTAATGGAATTTGTGCGCTCACTCCCGACCAAATGGGAATCTATACAGGTTCTACTCTTCATGAAGTGGCTCATGTGGTGGGAGCGGGTGACGCAATGGGAAACGGTATTTCGGATTCGGCAATAATCGTGAAGATGATTCGGGTGATGATGCTGGTTCCGGTGCTTTTGATTACTACTTATATGGTGGCAAGAGCGAGAAAGAAACAAGTACAGAAAGGGCAGAAATTTCAGAAGATTGCCATTCCCTGGTTTGCAATCGGCTTTATGGGAGTTATCGCTTTTAACTCTTTTGATTTGCTGCCTGCGCAGTTGGTTGCGGGGATCAATACACTGGATACTTTCCTGTTGACAATGGCTATGACTGCACTTGGGACAGAAACAAGCATTGACAAGTTCAGAAAAGCGGGGGCGAAACCTTTTGTCCTGGCGTTTCTTCTTTATATTTGGCTGGTAGTAGGCGGTTATTTCCTGGTGAAGTATCTCACTCCTTATTTAATGTAATAAAAAAACGGACTTACGTAGATTCTCAGAATGATATTCTTCAGAATTTGTGTAAGTCCGTTTTGGGTGGTGGTACTTTGACAAGTACCTATCTAGTTGTTATAAGGGCATATTTCCATGCTTTTTAGGTGGATTCGTCTGCATCTTGTTTTCTGTCATTTCCAATGCCTGAATCAGACGTTTACGGGTTTGTCTCGGATAGATGATTTCGTCGATGAATCCCAGCTCGGCAGCCTGATACGGAGTGGCGAACTTTTCCTTGTAGGCTTCCAGTTCTTTCGCCTTAGTCTCTGCATCCGCTTTGCGGAATAGGATATTTACCGCGCCTTCTGCCCCCATTACTGCGATTTCCGCGCTTGGATAGGCAAAGTTTACGTCTGCGCCTGTTTGCTTGGAGTTCATCACAATGTATGCACCGCCGTAAGCCTTACGGGTGATAACGGTCAGTTTGGGAACGGTAGCTTCCGCGAATGCATAAACGATTTTCGCGCCGTGGCGGATGATACCGTTATTTTCCTGCGTGTATCCCGGAAGGAAGCCCGGAACATCTTCGAAAGTAATCAACGGAATGTTGAAACAGTCGCAGAAACGGATGAAACGGCTCGCCTTGTCGCTGGCATCAATATCGAGCACTCCGGCAAGGTAGGCAGGCTGATTGGCGACGATACCTACCGAACGACCTGCCAGACGTGCAAAACCAATGAGGATATTCTTGGCAAAATTCGGCATAACTTCAAAGAAATAGCCGTTGTCTACCACTCGCTCGATGATATCTTTCATATCATAAGGAACATTCGGGTCTGCCGGAACGATAGTGTCCAAAACGGCGTCTTCACGATTGGTTTCATCCGTGCAGTTCTGCTTTTTAGTTTCGTCCATATTATTCTGCGGCAGGAACGAAAGCAGTTCGCGGATACTCATCAACAATTCTTCTTCGGTGTTACACATAAAATGAGTCACTCCGCTTTTGCTGCTGTGAGTCATGGCACCACCCAGTTCTTCCTTGCTTACTTCCTCGTGGATAACGGTCTTCACTACGTCAGGCCCCGTCACAAACATGTGGCTCTTTTCTTTCACCATAAAGATAAAGTCCGTGAGGGCGGGAGAGTAGCAGGCACCACCGGCACAGGGACCGAGAATGGCGGAGATTTGAGGAATCACGCCGCTTGCCATTGTGTTCTGATAAAAAATGTCGGCATATCCCGAAAGGCTTTCAATACCTTCCTGTATGCGTGCACCGCCAGAATCGTTCAATGCGATAATCGGAGCACCGTTCTTTAAAGCCAACTGTTGCACCTTTACAATCTTTTTCGCGTTGGAAGCGGACAGTGAACCGCCGTAAACGGTGAAGTCATAGGCGTAAACGAATACCTGGCGACCGTCAATCTTTCCGTAGCCGGATACGATACCGTCTCCCGGAATCTTGTTCTTGTCCATGCCGTAGTTAGTGCAACGGTGAACCATTAGTTTGTCCAGTTCAACAAATGTCCCTTTATCGAGCAACATCTCGATACGTTCGCGTGCAGTCATCTTGCCGCTTTCGTGTTGTTTCTCTATCTTCTCAACGCCCCCGCCGAGGGAAGCGATGCGGTCACGTTCCCGGAACGTGGCATATGCTTTGTTTATTTCTTCCATGATGCAATCCGTTTTTTAGTGTTATGCAATCGGTTCTAATGTTATTAATGTCTGGTCACCGGTGATGTTATCGCCTTCCTGAACCAGAATTTCTTTGATACGGCAATCCGAAGTCACTTTATAGTTGCTCTGCATCTTCATAGCTTCGATAACGATAGCGGTGTCTCCCGCTTTTACTTCCTGTCCTGCCGTTACGGGAATTTTTACTACTTTTCCCGGCATGGGAGAAGTGATGCGGTCGTTCTGTTCGTCCTCACCTTTTTTGCGCATACGCAGGTACTTCGCTTGGCTGTCTACGATTTCAACATTGAAACTGCTGTAATGCGTGTTCACTTTATAGCTTTTCCCGTTCTCCTTGCGGATGAGCTGCGCGTTTGCGCTGCGACCGTCCATAAGGATGTTGCAGGTTCCGTTTTCTGCCATTACCACGTCCGCTTCAAACGGCTTTCCGTCAATGGTAAGTACCACTTTATTATCTTCCTTGCTGACCAGTTCCACTTCGGCCACCCGGTCACCTATATGAATTTCCATAATTAACTGCTTTTTTTAATTAGATACGAAGTACGCCTTTATGCAATCCGAATTCTTTCCATTTGCTGATAGGACGGTTGTCGGTAGTGTCGCCGCTGTTCTCTTCAAGATTCATCAGATAATCCATGTAGGCGGCAATCAGTGCAATATTCTCGGCACGTTCGCTGGTTCGCATGATACACTGATGCAGGTGTTCGCCGTTCTTGGCGATGAATCCGGTATCATAATGACCTTCTACGAAATCGGGCGTATCCATAATAGCACGCAGGTAACTGATATTATTCTTGACTCCGGTCAGCTTGTACTCATGAAGCACACGACGCATCCGTTCGATAGCATATTCGCGGTTAGTTGCCCACACAATCAGTTTGCCAATCATCGGGTCATAATAGATCGGAATCTCGTATCCTTCATACACATAACTGTCGATACGCACTCCGATACCGTTCGGTTCTGTAATCTGCTTGATGATTCCCGGACTCGGCATGAAATTCATTTCTGTATCTTCGGCACAGATACGGCATTCGATAGCGTGTCCGCGCTGTTTGATATCTTCCTGTTTCAGTTGGAGAACCTGTCCGTCGGCTACCTTAATCTGCTCTTTTACGAGGTCTACACCGATTACTTCTTCCGTAATGGGATGTTCCACTTGCAGGCGGGTATTCATTTCGAGGAAGTAATAGTTGCGGTGCTTGTCTACCAGGAACTCGATCGTTCCCGCACCGATATAATTGACGGCTTTGGCGGCAGCCACCGCTTTTTCTCCCATATCTTTCCGCAATTCCGGAGTGACGAAAACCGAAGGAGTTTCTTCCACAATCTTCTGATTGCGGCGTTGCACGGAACATTCGCGTTCGCAAAGGTGAATTACGTTTCCGTGTTTGTCACCCAGAATCTGAAACTCGATGTGATGGGGCTCTTCCACGAACTTCTCCAGATAAACCGTATCGTCACCGAAAGAAGAAAGAGATTCGCTTTTGGCGGTTGTATAGGCCTCTTCCACTTCTTCTGCGCTGTGGATAAGGCGCATCCCTTTTCCACCGCCACCCATAGAGGCTTTCAGCATCACCGGATAACCGATTTTATTGCAAAGCTCCACAGCTTCTTCCACACTTTTCAGGTTTTCTTGTGTGCCGGGCACAACGGGCACTCCGGCTTCAATCATTTTGATGCGGGCGGAAATCTTGTCGCCCATTGCTTCCATTGTTTCCGGATTGGGACCGATAAAGATAATGCCTTCTTCCTGACAGCGTCGTGCAAAAGCCGCATTCTCGGACAGGAATCCATATCCCGGATGAATGGCGTCTGCGTGGTTCGCTTTCGCCACTTCGATGATTTTTTCTATATTCAGATAACTCTCTTTAGATGCGGCGGGACCTACACAATATGCTTCGTCTGCGTAGAGCACATGCTTTGCAGTCCGGTCTGCCTCGGAAAATATCGCGATACTCGTTATTTCCATCTCCCGGCAGGAGCGCATCACCCTCACGGCTATCTCACCGCGATTGGCTACTAAGATTCTTTTTATCATACTTTTCTAAATTAAGTACATACTTATTTTGTGTCTTCCCACCTTGCGGACATACTCCACCTGATGAAAACACAGTATTTTCCTGATTTGGGGCTTAACAAACGATGTCCTTTCTCCTAATCCACGAGGCGAAAGAACGTTTTACGTGAAGTGGCAGGTCTTCTGACTGACTCTTGTCTTATTTGCCTTCCCGATAGAACATCAGTGGCGTCAAATTAGTTCATTTATAAGACATTGAACTGAGCTTCACAGCAGCGGGACTGTTCGGGATTTGCACCCGATTCCCTATTAATCGTCGTCCGTTGGCTACGGATTCCGAACCATTTCGGCGGCAAAGATAAATAAATTTTGAATAGAGTGTTCTCTTTTTGCACGAAAGTTGCTTTTTTGTGCAATGGACGCTTGTTCGGATATCAGAAACGAAATAAGGTAAATGTAAGTGGATTTAATAGTTAAATCTGTGTGTATTATTGTTTACCCTTTAAACTTTCTTTCTTTTCGCATTGTTGAAGTAGCAATTATTAATCAAACAGTAATCAATTATGAAAGAGAAGAAAGTAGCCCGTGAAGAACGGAATCAAGAGAAGCTGGCTAATGCCGATTGGGTAATGGCGGAATTTTATGCAACATGGTGTCCTCATTGCCAGCGTATGAAACCTGTTGTTGAGGAATTTAAGAAATTAATGGAAGGCACGATCGAAGTGGTGGAAGTAGATGTAGACCAGGAAACTGCCCTTACGGATTTCTACACCATCGAAGCAACGCCTACATTTATCCTTTTAAGAAAAGGACAACAACTTTGGCGGCAATCCGGCGAACTGACTTTGGAAAGACTGGAAAGAGCCGTGAAGGGATTCAAATCTTGAAAAAGTATTAATAAAACAAGTACTATTTCTCAGAAAGTTTTAAATCATGTTATGAAACATACTTTTTTATTTGGATAATTTGCAGATAATCGGAAAGTCCGTATCTTTGCAATGTGTTTTTCATAGTATTAGATTTAAGGTTAACAAAGGTTGGAGCAAGGCGTTGCTCCTTTTTTTATGTTCGTACCTCACTTCCCACTAAATAATATTGATTTAATAAAAAAACAAGTTACCATGAACATCGACTTTATCACGCTTACCAAAGACAATATAGAAAAAGAACATATCTGCTGCGCTTTCTCGGATAAGAAATGCCAGGAAAGTTATAACCTGAAAAAGGAATGGCTGAAGAGGCAATTTGAAAACGGGTATGTTTTTCGTCGTTTGAATGAGCGTGCGAAAGTATTTATCGAATATGGTCCGGCCGAAAACGGATGGGTTCCTGTGAAGGCTGATAATTATCTGTTGATAAACTGCTTTTGGGTAGCCGGGCAATATAAAGGAAAAGGGTATGCGAAAGCTCTGCTCCAAACTGCGATAGATGATGCCTTGCAGCAAGGCAAGGACGGTTTGGTGACTGTGGTAGGAACAAAGAAGTTTCATTTTATGAGTGATACCAAATGGCTGTTGAGACAAGGATTTGTTGCTTGCGAACAGCTTCCGACTGGATTTAGTCTGTTAGTGAAGAAATTGAATGTTGATGCTCCGAATCCGACGTTTAATGAATCTGCACGAACAGGAGAGTGCCCTGATAAAAAGGGTATCACTGTTTATTTCTCCAACCGTTGTCCGTTTGCAGAATTTCATGTGATGAGTTCTTTGAAGGAAACCGCTGCCAAAAGAAATCTTCCTTTGACGATTATAAAACTGGAGACAATGGAGCAGGTACAGGCTGCACCTACTCCGGCTACGATATTCAGCTTGTTTTATGAAGGAAAGTTTGTCACAACGGATATCAGTGCTTGTATGGATAGCCGTTTTGATAAAGCGATAGCAGGGAAATAAGCTAATTCAGTCTCAATTCATACAGACATGCCTGTACTTCTTCCGGACTACCGGTATGTTTACCTTCGTCGTCGGATAGCTTGATACATTCCCGCCATTCCTGATTGACGTTCATCTTGCATTGTGTCAGTTTCATAACGATGTTTGAAGGTTCGAATCCGGTATCATTGGTGAGATTTGTCCCGATGCCGAAGGAACAACGGATTTTGTTCCTGCAATATTCCTGAATCTCCAGTGCTTTTGTGAAATCGAGGGCATTGCTGAAAACGATAGTCTTGGTAGTCGCGTCAATTCCCAGTTCTTTGTAACGGGATATCAGACTGTCTATAAACCTGAATTCATTGCCGGAATCGCAGCGGACACCGTCAAACAGTTTCGCCTGTTTGCGGCTGAGATTGCTGAGGAAGATACCGGAAGTATAAGTATCGGATAAGGCAATGCCCAAATCACCGTCATAAACATTCACCCAGTTTTCGAGCGCCATGTAGTTGGCGTGTTTATATCCGAATTGCGCTCCATGAAACATGAACCACTCATGCGGGTGAGTACCCATCATTTTCATGTCGTACTTCATTGCAAAATAGCAGTTGGAAGTGCCTGTGCAATACTGCGCCGTTTCTTTTAATTTTCTGATAACCGTTTCCTGTACATGGACAGAAAATCTCCGCCGCGTACCGAACTCCGAGAAACGTAATCGATGTTGATTGGACAGTTCCACTTTCTCCGATAATTTGCATAAGATTTTGTCCATATCGGCTACATTGCCGAAGAACTGGTTCTTTATTTCGGATACAATGGCAAGTAAAGGTACTTCATACAGGGTAGCTTTATAGAGGAAATCACTGACTTCGATGTGAAGATGATGTGCTTCGTCCAAATGTATCTTGATTTTATCCGGATGAAAGCGGAAAGATGACAGCCATTCCCAATAAACTCTCGGAAGGAACCGGCAATTTCGTGTCATGTATTCCAGTTCTTCTTCTGTAAGTCTCAATCGGCTTAGCTTATCAATTTCATTTTTAAGTCTTTCCAGAAATTCTTCAGTATATTCATTCTCATTTCTATCATGGAAGCTGAATTTCCCCATTGCATAGGGAAATAGTTTGATATAAGCGTACGATGTGGTAAACTTATAGAGATCTGTATCCAGTAGCGTTCTAACAATCATGCCGTCCGTTCTTTATATTAAAAACGTTGTAAAGTTAGTATTTGTTGAACGAAACTATTGTTTGATTGTCGATATTTCTTTCTTTTAATGATATTTGTTATCTGTCTGTTGGTATACATTGTGATGAAGGATAACAGAATAAAGATGAATGTTGGCTTTTTCATAATGAGTATAATGTAGATTAATATATGCTGTTCGGATACCGTCAAACGCTATGCTTGTGCCACCCCATTGTCACAACAGTGCCAACGTGCTGTCACAACTGTGACATAGGCATGGCACGACTGTGCCAACGGGGTGGTAGAAGTGTGGCACAGCAAAGTTTAATTTTGATGATATATGTAATCCTGTTATTGGATATATATCATTATGTTTTTAATGATATGTAGTGCAGTTGTGGGTAAAGAAGTGTCCTCTGTTATATTTCCGTAGCTTCCCTCCGGGCTGCTATATCCGATTGACTTAGCTGCAAATACCTTATCACCGGAAGTTAAAATCATCTCTAAATCATCTCTGCTGCATAGACGGGGCAGGCTGTCCGTTTGTACTTAACTACTTGAGGCGTGCGATGTACCGTTCGATATTGTTTTATGATAATTCCACGGTTGGATTATGGGTGGTCAGTCCGCCGTCTACGACGATTGTTTGTCCGGTGATATACCGGGCGTCATTCGAGGCGAGAAAGGCAATGGTAGCTGCCACATCTTCCGGTTCACCCAAATAAGGCGTGGCGCATTGTCCCAAAAAGATGTTGCGGACGTCCTCATTCAGATTATCCAGAGCGGCGGGAGTCAGTATCAGTCCGGGTGCTACGGCGTTGCAACGGATATTCTTCTTGCCCAGTTGGGTGGCGATATATTTAGTCAGGTTGATGACACCTGCTTTGCTGGCTCCGTATAAAGTTCCGTTGGCGTCGGCAGTCATTCCGCTGATAGATGCCACGTTTACGATATTTCCGCCGCCGTGCGCCACCATGATAGGAATCACTTGTTGGGAGAGATACATGGTGCAGCAGAGGTTCAGGTGAAATACTTCATCGAAGTAGTTAATATCCAGTTTCTCGATACCCAAGTCACGTTTTGGGTCGGTTCCACCTACGTTGTTAATCAGTATGTCCACTTGTCCGTACTCTTTCATTGCAAAGTCAATCAGCTCTTTGCAGCTTTGCAGTTCGGTAGCGGAGAAATAAATGGGACGTACGTCAGCCCCCGATTGAGTGAGTTCGGCAGCAAGTTGCTCCGCTTTTTCTTTGGAGTGGTCGGCAATGACTACTTTACCGCCTTCAGAAACAATGCGGCGTGTGGTTGCTTCGCCAATGCCGCCGGCAGCACCGGTGATGATGACTGCCTTATTTTCGAATCTATTCATATAATGAGAATTTGATGGTTACCTTCTATCCTAAACAAGCGGGTGGAGGATTTGTTACTTACCTTAAACTCTCTTTAATAAGATTCGATAACCAGTTTGAAAACTTTTGCATCTCTCTTAGTTTTTCGCTCCTATATATTTAAGAAAACTGTTAAATGTTAACGTTGTTCTGTTTATATGTTAATCGGATTCCGATTCTATTAAACCATGTTATAAGATACCCCGTTTTGCCCGATAAATTTGGAGATAAGCCGAAAGTCCGTATCTTTGTACTGTGTTTTTCATAGTATTAGATTTAAGGTTAACAAAAGATTGGCTGTCTGGGATAGATAGCCTTTTTTTATGCCCTTAAATTTGAGCGAACATTGAAAATAACGAGTGTTGGTTATTCTTCAGGCTTTTCGTTTCCCGGATTGTGAATGAATATGTTAAATGTTAACGTGTAAAGTCTGAAATGTTAATGCGATTCGGCGAGTATTAAACCGTGTTATATTATTGCTTGTTTGGGAGCTGAAATTTGCTATTTATGTGGAAGTTAGTACCTTTGTACTGTGTTTTTTTCATAAGTATTAGATTTAAGGTTAACAAAAGATTGGTTGCTCGCGATGAGTAGCCATTTTTTGTTTTTATACCTTTTTGATTGTTTATTCCTTAATCATTGTCGATAATATCTGGGACTTTCCTGTTCTTTTTTAACTTATCCGATATGTATTGTTTGGTTATAACAAAAAACGATTTTTATTGTTATAGTACGAAAGACTTAATAAACTGAACATTATGAAGAAAAGAATCTTATTGTTAGGGGCACTTGTTGGTGCTTTCTTGCTGGCTTCTTGTTCGGGAGGGAACAAGAAGCAGGTTGTGTCCTCGGCTACTCCTGAAGAGTTGGACGACGCCAGTAAAGTGATAAACTATTATCATACATCACTCATTGTTTTGAGGCATGTAGCTAATGCAAAAGATATAAATGCGGTATTGGGGTATATGGAGCATACGGGAAAAGTGCCTGAAGTAGCTCCGATTGCGCCGCCGGAAGTCTCGGCCAGGGATACTGCGGAACTGATGAATCCGGGTGTCTACTTCAATGATGAAGTCCGTCAGAATCTGATACAGAATTACAGGGGATTATTTACTTCGAGAGCACAGTTCTACGCTAACTTTGATAAATTCCTGTCTTACCGGAAGGATAACAAAAAGGCGGAAACCACTAAACTTTTGGAAGAGAACTATCAATTGAGCATAGCGATGTCCGAATACAAACAAGTGATTTTCGATATATTAAGCCCTCTGACTGAACAGGCGGAAAAGGAACTTCTCGCCGACGAGCCGTTGAAAGACCAGATAATGGCTATGCGTAAAATGTCGGGCACCGTACAAAGCATCATGAACCTCTACTCCCGTAAACACGTAATGGACGGTATGCGGATTGACGTGAAAATGGCAGAATTGAAAAAGGAACTGGAAGCCGCAAAGAAACTTCCTGCCGTTACCGGTTATGACGAAGAATTGAAAAACTATCAGAGTTTCCTCTCTTCCGTAGAATCCTTTATGAAGGATATGCAGAAAGCCAGAGATAAAGGCGCTTACTCGGACGCAGATTACAATGCAATGTCCGATGCCTACGAATACGGGCTTTCCGTTATCTAAAGAAAAAGTTTCCTGCTATCCTGCCACCATTGGCACGATAGCGGGAATTATTGTTAATAATATTTATATCCTATATAAATCAGCTGCAGTCTTGAATTCGTTCAAGACTTTTTTATTTTCTTTCCCATAACTTTGCTGCCATAAGACTAAACTATTTTATGAAATAGGAAAAGATAACCAAACCCTGTATGTTATGAAGAATCTGCAATTAACTAAACTAGGCTTTTTACTTTTTCTCGTCCTGTTGTGTGGATGTAGCGACAGCTTTGTTATTGACACTCCTGCCGAGGCGGGTAATTCTTACGAGTCCGATGTTCATGTCCTGAATAAATTCGTAGATATCAGCGAACCGGTTCAGAAGTATTACATTAATCCGAACAAGAAAAGCACCGTTCTGTCTTACATCACGAATTCCGACCTTGAAGAACTGAACGCAGTGAATTCCCTAAGTGCATCGAGGTACGAAAAAAGTCTGTTCCGGCTGAATGAAAAAATTTCGCAAGCTATTTCTTCTCATACGGTGGACTATGTAGTGATGTATACAAGTAGCCAGATATTCGTAGACCGGATTAATGATGATTCACCTATAGAACTGAAAAGTGCCGGTTTCACAACTCTGTCGGATAATCTGGTCGTTTCCTTACTGGATATTTCATCAGAGGAAATGTCTTCAAGAGAAATTTATTCGGGGAATCTGGTGCAGACGGGACTCGAACTGAATCCGTCTCTGTATGCGAGGGATCACTGGATATTCCGCATACGATGTGAGGTGGGCGAACCGACAGATAGAAAAACGGCCTGGGTGCTTTTCTGCGGAGTTGGTTATTTCAGTGCCGCTTCTTTCAATTGGCTTGCGCTCGATTCTTATGATAACCGGGTTTCTTGGAACTTCACCGGCGAAAGCATGTTGGACGAAACTATGCCTTCAATCGCGCAAATGGTTTTCTTTAAATAAAAGAATGTACCATTTTTACAATACATTATCCGGCAAACTTTCTACTTTTGCAGTCGTAACCTAAAAAACGGTTACAACCTAAAAAGTAGAAAATCTGTTGTATGCAATCATTTCAAATTATCACTCCTGTTTCCGAGGAGAGGAAGATTATCTGTATGTCGTAATTCTCATTCATCGGGAATGGAATGAGTAGGTTAATGCAGGTGTGCCAAGACGAAACGGCACACCTGCATTTTATTCTTCTTACTTCATTTTATTCCACGGGAATATAAATCTCCGTCAGCAACTCTTCGGGAGCCGTTTTGCACGGGTCGTTCAGATAACGTTCGGCACTGGCTTCGTCGCGCAACGTACATTCCATTTCAGGCAGATATTTTCCGTAAATAGTATCATACACTGCTTGCAGATTGTCATACGACCCTTTATAAAGGAAAATGGCATAACGTCCGGCAGGAAGCGTCTTGAATCCTACGTCGCCTTTAGGCGCTACCTGAACAGGCATTACCATGCATACATCTGTACGCAACTTCTCGGCAGGTGTCACTTTGGGGTCGTCGTGATAGATGCAAAGCGGGTTGAAATCCCCTATTGGCAGGTTTTGTTCTTTGACAAACTGCCACAACCGTCCCCAGGTGCCGCCATAATCATTCAGTTTGTAGTCGCCGGACAGGCGGATATAAATCACATTTCTTGCAGGTACATTTTTAATCTCACTTTTCAGTTCCAATTCCGGTCTGATAATCGCTGGTTTCATAATTACAAAGTTTTTATTGTTTCGATACTCTAAAGGTGAAATCCCATAAAACTGCCTGAATACTTTCGACAATGAAGAGGGGGACGAATATCCGATGCGATAGGCAATATCGGCAATCGGGATATCCGAGTAACGGAGCAGGCGTGCGGCAGCTTCTGTCCGCGTCCGGACAATAAACGTACCAATCGGTTCACCGAGAAATGCTTTCATTATCCGGTGAAAGTAAAAAGGAGAGAAATTAGAAACCTTGGCCAGCGATTTTAAATCAATCTCTTCTCCTAAATGCTGATTGATATATTCCACTACGACATTTACGCACTTTTGATACTCTTCTTTCGTTGTTTTCTTCTGTTGCATAACTTCTTTTGGTATTTCACTTTGCAAAGGTACTGGTAAAAAAGGGAACAGACTTGTCCGATATTGCTTATTTGTAGAATATCTATTTGTTGACGATGCTTTTCTATTTCTTCGTTTGATAATTTATTTTAATATTTCGTGTATTTAAGTATGGTATAAATGTATATAAAATGACCATATTTTTAACCGTTTGCGGTGATATGGATTTTAATGTTTTAAATAATGTCAAAACCTGAAATAAAAAACGCTCTTTTGATTATAATCTATTACTAAAATCGCTATATTGTAACCAAATTATTAAATAATAGCCATGGATAAAAGAATAGTAGGGACGAACGCCGGAAAGGTCTGGTGTGCCCTAAAGGAAATTGGTGAAATTTCAATACCAGAATTGGCGAGAAGATTAAACCTTAGCGTAGAGAGTACAGCATTGGCTGCTGGTTGGCTGGCAAGAGAGAACAAAATTTGTATTCAACGAAAAAATGGATTGATTGCTTTATCCGATGAAAGCGCCTTTCCTTTCAGTTTTGGATAGTATGGATTTTGTAAATGAACGTCATTGAAGTTTTATTAGCTTGTTGGTAATAAAATGTCAATACGTATGGATAAAAGTGAAAAGAAAAAATGCCGGGGAGTGGATAAATCTGCTCCCCGGTATTTTTTTCGGGTCAGGCTGCGCACTGGTTGCCGAAGAATTGTCTGGACAGTGAGTTGATAAGCTTGTTTTTATCTGTGGTGTGCACAGATAACGTGAAGCAGTGGTCGCTTCCCCCATAAGAAATGAGAGATACGGGAATGTCCTTGATAGTGTCCATGATGTGGCTTTCTACCTGGGTGCGTTTCCAGTGAAGTGAGCCGATGATGTGTATCACGGACATATTTTCGTCTATGACCATTTCGGCATACTTATGCAGTTCCCTTTGGACTATTCGCAGGGTATCACTGCTGGCTGTCAGCATCATGGAGATAGATACGTTGGATGAGGCCATTGAAACGACGTTTATTTGATATTTGTTGATGACTTCCAGTAGTTTCCCCATTAGCAGATAGCCGGGCAATACGTTTAATGACGTAAAGCGTACAAAGGTGGCCGAGTCCTGTGAAAGTATTGCTTTGACACTGCCTCCTGTGTCATGAGAGGAGATATAGAGCCGTTCGGTTGTCAGGTCGTGGATATCTGTCAGGCGGATAGCCATATTGGAGCGTGCCGCAAGGGTGATGCAGTCTGTGTAGAGCAGGTAAACTCCGCTGTTAATCAGTTGTTCGGCTTCCGTATAGGTCAGTGAGTGCTGCTCTCTCCGGCAGTTCCGGTTTGCATAGATATGATTGATTTGGGTGGATAAGACTATTTCGTCCGCTTGAAAAATGGTAGCGAGTACTGTTGCGTAGTAGTCGTTACGCCTTTCGCTCATGAAGTCTATTTCACCATATACATTCTTACAGATAGAGAGCGGGGCGACAAAAATGTCGAAATCTTGGTTTTCGTCAATATATTGACGGACAGTTTCCTGGATATAGGGGATATCCGGTTTTCTTTCCAGGTTGATTTGCATAAATTTACCGGTATCCAGCGTTTGGGCACGAAATCCCTGTTGGCGCAAGCTGTAAGTGAATAAATCACTGGACAGTCCGTATATTTCAGCTTTTATTGTTTTATCAATCAGTAAATCAGCTTTGTCCTCTACCAATGCATGTGTCTTCTTTATGCACTCTCGGATACGGATTTTCATATCCTGATTCAATTGCGGTTCTGTGATGAGATGATTGGTCAGGCTATAACAATATTCTTCGATAGCATTAACTGTGGTATGAGAAGCTTCGTCTTCTTCGTGGAACCAACTGGCGGAGATAGCCTGCATCCATTCTTGCAACTGTGTCAATACAGGAAGTACGGCCACATAAGGGTGTTCCTGCCGGATACAGTTGATAACTTGCTTGATATCATCTTCATCTTTAATTTTTTCAAATTTGCAAACTTTCATCGTTGTCTGATTATTTATCGATTGTTACTCTTTTCAAAATGATATGCCTTTTTTCAAAAGGGAATGATTGGATAGCATCATTCTTTTGCTTTGGAATAGGGTATATCTTTATAAATCAATTTATTAATCTTGTAATTAATACCTTTAAAGTATTTCCTTACTATAAATAATCTGCCAATACCGTACCACATTGGGATATGAAGTAAGATTTGCTATCTTTGTAGCGTAATTGTAATTGATTGATAAACCAACGATATTCATCTATTTATGAAACTCTGTATATAGCTGCACTCAACGAATAGCATACTTTTTTAATAAGGCTATTCAGCTATCCGGCAGGCAACTTTCCGTCTGCCGTAAAGTTCTTAAATTGGGTTATGCCGTGGGACTTTCATTGATAGTTCTGTTTGCACTTTCAATACTAGATACATTCTCAAAATGACTGAAGATATAAAGAATAAACTTTTGATGTGTGCGGAGATTTACCATTGCGCAGACTTTATTACAAGCGACCCGGTACAATTCCCTCATCGCTATACGCTGAAACAGGATATTGAAATCAGTGGCTTGCTGACCGCGATTATGAGTTTCGGCAATCGCAAACAGATATTGAAGAAAGCAGACGAACTGCACAGGCTGATGGGAGATTCGCCTTATCAGTATGTGCTGTCCCGCCAGTGGGAGGTCGATTTCCCTTCGGGAGTAACCAATAGCTTTTATCGTATGCTGTCATATGCCGACTTTTATGGATACTTCCGGCGATTATATGCAGCCTATACACAGTTTGAAAGCTTGGAAGAAACTTTGAATGCGTACTCAGGAATACCTATGGAAAAGTTGTGCTCATTCCTTGAAGTATCCGCTAAAAGTCCTCAAAAGAAACTCAATATGTTTTTGCGTTGGATGATTCGCCGGGATTCGGCAGTTGATTTTGGAATTTGGAAGAGCTTTGACCGCAAAGAACTGATTGTTCCTTTGGATACACACGTCTGCCGGGTAGCCCATTATTTCAAGTTGACGGATACAGAAACCTTCTCTTTGAAAAATGCCCGTCAGATAACGGCAGCATTGGCTGAGGTTTTCCCGGATGACCCTTGCCTGGGCGATTTCGCCTTGTTCGGCTTAGGGGTGAATGGGGAGATTTAATACATGACCTGATAAAATGAAATTTTCGATTATAACCGGAAAAGTTGACATAAAACCAACTTTTTCCGGTTATAATCGAAAAATCAGAGAATTATTAAAATGCTGTTATTTTGTTTGTGAAATCCTTCCAACCATTTGCATTCTTGTATTTCTCCACAGATTCGGCAGGAACACGAATGACTGTGATATCGTCCGGAAATCCGTACCATACTTTTTCAAATACCTGTGGAGGTGTTATCCCTTCTACCATTACTTCCTTAATACCTGTATTATTGAAAGCTGAAAAATTAATCTGTGTGACGTTTGCCGGAATGGTTAATTGAGTCACTTTTCTATTACCGCCCAATAGTCCTTGTCCTAATATCCGGATACTTTTAGAAATTTCGAAGCGAGTTAATTTCGGACATCCTTCAAGGCAATAGGGGTGAATCATCGCTTCGGGATTTTCATTGAGAACAGTTCCGTAGGTGGTCACTTCCGTCAATTCCGGGCAGTAATAGAAAGCCCTTTGCGCTATGGTTGTAACACCATTCGGTAATTTCACAGTGGTAATGCCACTTTCCCGGAATGCTTCCAACCCGATTGTTCTTACATTCTCCGGAATCTCAATCGTTTTCAATTGAGACGTCTTAAGGAATGCCTGTGCTCCGATTTCTTTCAGGGTCGCAGGCAGCAGCACCTCTTCAACGCCCGCATATACAAAAGTGCTGGCAGGAAGTTTGGTGAGTTTCGTCTGGCTTAGATCTGCTTTTTTCAAGTTCCGGCAATAGTAGAAAATATTTTCCTCAAGTTGTTCCAGAGTCGTCGGGAATACAACTTCCTGAACGGTTGAATTGAAGAAAGCCATATCTCCGATAGATTGCAGCCCTTCGTTGAGCACCACCTTGTTTATTTGACTACCTCTGAAAGCAGCTTTTGGAATTGACTTCACACTATTGGGAAGTATGATTTCATTATGCCCTTTTAATACTTCCGTCAATACTCCATTTTCTACACGGACAGGAGAAATCTGCACGGAGAAACTTTTCTGTTTACCCTCTATCGTTATGGTTACTTCCTGTTTATCAACAGGGGCAGATGATGAGAAACCACTGATCTGTTCCGGGGTAACCTTCACAGGTCGTTGTTTCCCGTCATCATACTTGCCTGTCACGTTAAGGCTGGTTAAGTCTATATTCTCTCCTAATGCATAAATCGTTTTTGCAGGTAATTGTTCTATGGAGAAATCCTCTAGTAAAACTCCTACGGGTTCAGCAGGATTTTCTGCCGAAGGTGAATCTTTCTTATATTCGTCATTTTCGGTGCTGCAACTTAGTAATATTGCTCCCAGAACCATTTGCAGGCAAAGTGCTGTAATTATATAAGGTCTAGTTTGTTTCATATGATAAAAGTTTAGTTAGGGAATTGGGTTAAACGTATGTCTACCTTTACGACTTTTCCGGCTTCTACGGTTTTGCCGGAAGACCATATCTGGTAGTTGTCAGGGCCACCCCCTTCTTGTACCACGAATGTCAGGAACCGTTGCGACTGCGTTGTGAACCATTCCTCTCGTGGCAATACAAAGGTTACTATGCCACTTTCGTTTGTCTGGGCAATTACAGTTGGCAAGGTTAAATTATCTTTTTCAAAAATCTTATAATCCTTTTCATTATACATTTTTACGGGAACGCCCGTTGCTATTTTTCCATTCTCATCATAAACGGCTACCACTACTTTTGCTTCTTTCATTTCTTCGTTTCCTTTTTCGCATGCTACCATGAAAAGCATGACGCTTAATAGAATAACAATCTTCTTCATTATCTTTTCTTTTTTTCTAATTTTTCGAATACAAAAGTAGTAAGATTGCATCAAAATCGGGTTATGATGCAATCTTATAAATCTAACACTCAGACTTAAATTGTTTTGATATTCAATGAGTTGTAAAAAATGTATCCTAAGATTTCTAACACAGGTCTAACACCTATCCGAAAAGTGCTAAAAACAACTCTTTATTGGCTGTTTCTGCCGATTTGATACGTGATTTGAGCCGTGACTTACGAGCATATACATTCGCTACCGTATCTTTCATAAACAAACTGATTACTTGTGGCGAGAAACCTACAAAAATATAACAAAGCAGCCGTATGTCGGCTTCTTTCATTGACGGAAAATCATTCCGCAGCTTCTCCATAGCATTATCATGGCAGGTATTTACGATAAGTTCCAGCTCTTGCAACAGTTCATTGTTCTCTGCAAAATCGGTGATAATCTGTTTCACTTCGTGGAACATGGCAGCCTGTTGTGATGCAGTATTCTCACGTTCATAGTAAGTCTTTCCCAGTTTGTCAATGATGTCAAAGCGTGAAGCTATCAAACCTTTTAAATGGCTTTCCGCATTGCGCTGTCCTTCCATGTGTTCCGTCAGGGTTTTGTATTGGAAATTGGCTTCTTCCGCCAATAGCAGGTAGTGGTCGGTACGTTCGCGTTGCAGGCGCAGACGTTGACGGATGATATAGTATGCTACCCCTAATATCAGAAAAATTACGCTTGCTACGGCAATCTCCCAGATAGTACGGTTCTTCATCCGGTATTCGGCAAAATTGGAGCGTTCCTTGAAATAGTCACGTTCCACCATACCAGCGGAGAATTGCATATTCGAGCGTGTCAGAGAGTCAGTCAGATAGATATAATGATGTATCTTCTCAGTTGCTTTCTCGAAGTTTCTGGCCTGTGCTTCAATCCGATAAGCGGTGTATTGCAGGTCTGCGATGTCACGAATATCGGTAGAATGTGCTTCTGCGAGTGCCAGATAGTAGCGTGCGCTGTCTATACGGTTTTTCAGTAGATTCACATCTACTAACGTATGATATCCGTAGAGCGTATCTTGCCGGGCAGAAAGTTCGATACGTTGCAGCAGGTCATGAGGAATTTGTTTCTTGCCTGACACTACATAGAGAGAAGCAAGATTGGTGAGACTGGCTTTGGCTAACTTATCGTACTTGTGTTCATCGGCCAAATCGAGTGCGGCAGAATAGAGCCGCATGGCTTTCTCCATATCTTTCGAATTGAAAGTTGCGGCTGCCATATCGAGAGTTGCTTCTGTTTCTTCGCGAGTGTTATCAGACTGCCGGAAGTTATTGCGAGCTTCACGAAAATAATGATAAGCCCGGCTATAGTTCATCTGGTCATAATACACTTCACCGATTTGACTGTATAAAAGCCCCGCATAATAAGGCTCATTGGTATCTTTCAGTTTCTCTTCAACTTTCAGATAAAGGCGTAACGCTCCCGGCTTGTCTCCTGCACGCAGTTTGACTTTTCCCCAATAATAAAGAGTCTTGCATTGACGGCGTAAATCTTTGGGATGATGTTTGTAATACTCCCAAGCCCGACGAATCAGCGAATCATTTGTTGCTTTGATATGATTCTTGTCTAAAGCCTCTGAATAAAGCAACGCATACCTGGCCTGTTCAGCTTGGCTACCTTCCGATTTGAGTTGTTGTAATATTGTTAAGGCACTATCCGGCTTATTTTGTATCAGTGCTTCCGCCTCGTCAAGCCGGGAAATCTGTTCTCTGTTATAACATCCTGTAAAAAAGAGAATTGCTAATAGTTCGAGTATAATTCTGCATTTCATGCTGTGAATGTAATAAAAATATTTCGAGTTTAGTATGGAATCGTCATATCTTTATTGTTCTTATGTTGTTTAACTTTACAACGGTAGGAAAATATGTAAGTTTGGAAGAAGCCTTGAATACATATTCACGGTTACCTATTACGAGCTATGCTTTGCCGTTACGGTCTTGCTTCAAAACTTGATGTCGGCTGGTGACACGTATATATTGTTGCCTGGCATTGAGTATACGGAAACTGTAAATGTTGGAATAGTCGTTTCGCTGTTTGAGGGCAGATTGAGCCCGTTTCAACATGGTGTAATCAATGTCAGTAGCAAAAAGGCATTGCTTGGCCCACATTCTTCCCGGGTAATATCGTTTGATTTATTCATGGTGAATGTTTTGAACGTTGATAGTATATTTTGAGAAGATATTTATTTACCAATCAATTTCTTCTATTCCCTTACTACGCAAAAAAGCATTGGCTTTGCTGAAGTGTTTGCAACCGAAGAAACCATATTCGGCAGAACGGGGAGAAGGATGAACGCTGGTCAGTACCAGATGTTTGCTAGTATCTATCAAAGATAGTTTCTCTTTCGCATAATTTCCCCAAAGCATAAATATCAAATTCTCTCGCTTTTCACTAAGTTTCCTGATAACTGCGTCTGTGAAGATTTCCCAGCCCATATTTCGATGAGAACCGGTTTCGTGCGCTCGTACGGTAAGAACAGAGTTTAGCGGGAATACGCCTTGGGCAACCCAGCGATCCAGGTTACCGGAAGCAGGAATTGGTTTTCCCAGGTCTTGATGTATCTCTTTGAATATGTTGTTTAGTGAACCGGGGATAGCTACTCCCTCAGGTACAGAAAAACAGACTCCGTAATATTGTCCGGGATTGGGATAAGGGTCTTGTCCAAGGATAACTACTTTTACTTTTTCGAAGGGACAGGAATTGAATATATGAAAAATCTGATGTCCGAGAGGGAGGACGTGTGCCCGTTTATATTCATCTTTGACGAATGTAACCAACTTTTCGAAGTATGGTTTATCAAATTCTTCTTGTAATTGCTGTTTCCAACTTTGTTCTATTCTGACATTCATGAGGTGCCCCTTAATAAGTTATACAAAGACAAAAGTAGATATATTGCGAGAGAATATCAAGAATGAGAGACGAAATTGTGTATTTCACCGATTTAGGGTGAATGGTGTGCTAATAAATGATAATTATCGTCTTTCTTCCGAAAAAGAATGAATATAAACGTATTTTTCTGATTTATTACATTATCTTTGTTCCCAGAGTTTGAGTTACGAATTATTATTGTGTAGTTCTTCTTTTTAATATATTATTAGCAAGTAGTCCTCTTCTGTAATTATCCTCCTCACTCCAAAATAGTATTTATTTTAATAAAATTTTTAGATGAACATTTACATTTCAGGTTTAAGTTATGGCACAAATGATGCTGACTTAACAAATTTATTTGCAGAGTTTGGAGAAGTATCTTCTGCTAAGGTTATTTTTGATAGAGAATCTGGTAGATCCAGAGGATTTGCTTTCGTAGAAATGCCGAATGATACAGAAGGACAAAAAGCAATTGACGAATTGAATGGCGTTGAATATGACCAGAAGGTTATTTCAGTAAGCGTTGCACGCCCTCGCACTGAAAGACCGTCTCACGGTGGTGGTCGTGGTGGTTATAATAACTCCAGAAGATATTAATACCCGGATAAAAGCAGAAGATTCTGTCTTCTGCTTTTATATATAAATTATTTCCGTTTCATGATTCATCGGGAAATCCCTTTTACAGAGAGTTCGAAAAATCATTTTACATTTAAGTTCTGCTAATTCTGCCTCTTTTGTGTGCAATATCGGAAATTTCTAGTTCTGCACTTTCCATTCTGAAAATAGATTTATTAGACTTTTTTGTAATACAAGCAAGCCTCTGGAAAAAAGAGCAAAGTTTAATAAGTATAATCACAAGTCTATATCAATATTGACTTCGTCGTGAACATTTATATAAGATATGTTTCTGACGGTTTACTTTCAGATATAGCAAAAACAACATTTATGACATTTAAAGAATTAAATATAACCGAGCCGATTTTAAAAGCAATCAAAGAAAAAGGATATACAGTACCGACCCCAATTCAAGAAAAAGCGATTCCTGCCGCATTGGTAAAAAGAGATATATTAGGTTGTGCGCAGACTGGTACAGGAAAGACGGCTTCATTTGCCATTCCTATCATACAACATTTGCAAGTCGTGAGCAAGGAATCTGTCAAGCGTCAGGGTATCAAAGCCTTGATATTGACACCTACCCGTGAACTTGCCCTGCAAATCAGTGAATGCATTGACGATTATTCAAAATATACCCGTGTTCGCCACGGAGTGATCTTCGGTGGTGTAAATCAACGTCCGCAGGTTGATATGTTACGCAAGGGAATTGATATTCTGGTAGCTACTCCGGGACGTCTACTTGATTTGATGAATCAGGGACATATACATCTGGATACTATTCAGTATTTTGTATTGGATGAGGCTGACCGTATGCTTGACATGGGATTTATCCATGATATTAAGCGAATATTGCCGAAACTTCCGAAAGAAAAGCAAACCTTGTTCTTCTCGGCAACAATGCCTGACACCATTGTTACTTTAACCAAATCTCTGTTGAAGAATCCGGTGAAGATTTACATAACACCGAAATCGTCTACTGTGGACTCTATCAATCAGGTTGTGTACTTCGTAGAGAAGAAAGAGAAAAGTCAATTATTAATTTCAATTTTGCAAAAAGCAGAAGATCAATCGGTACTTATCTTCTCGCGTACGAAGCATAATGCCGATAAGATTGTTAAGATATTAGGTAAGGCTGGGATCGGTAGTCAGGCTATACACGGAAATAAGAGTCAGGCGGCAAGACAGTCCGCATTGGGTAATTTTAAGTCGGGGAAAACCCGGGTTATGGTTGCTACTGATATTGCTTCCAGAGGAATCGATATAAGTGAGTTGCCTATGGTTATTAATTATGATCTCCCGGATGTTCCCGAGACGTATGTACATCGTATCGGTCGTACAGGAAGAGCAGGAAATACAGGGACAGCACTTACATTCTGTTCGCAGGAAGAACGTAAACTGGTTAATGATATTCAGAAGTTGACCGGTAAGAAACTCAATAAGGCTAATTTCACTTTTTGAAATTAGCCTCTTACATTATTCATTAAAAATAAGTATAAATTAAATATGATTTCTATGGCAAAATCCATGACAGTAGGTAAACGTGAAAATGAAAAGAAAAGACTCGCTAAACGAGAGGAAAAATTAAAGAAGAAAGAAAGCAAGAAATTGTCGGGAAAAGCGAATAGCTTTGAAGATATGATTGCTTATGTAGATGAGAACGGAATGATAACTTCCACTCCTCCAACGGAAGATATTAAAAAAGAGGAAATAAATCCCGATGAAATAATCATTGCAACTCCCAAAAAGGAAGAGGAAGAACCGGCTATCTTAAGAGGAAGGGTTGAATTTTTTAATGAGGCTAGGGGATTTGGCTTTATTAAAGATCTTAACGGTGTTGAAAAGTATTTCTTCCATGTAAATAATGTTGTTGGCAATATTGTAGAAAACAACATTGTGACATTTGATCTTGAGCGTGGTACGAAAGGTATGAATGCAGTTAATATCTGTCTTGAAAAGCAATAATCCGTTATTAAAGTTTTATTTTGTAATTCGTATAAAGCGGACATGAAAATAAGATCTTTGGGCAATACAAGTTTTGATTTGATATTTGAAACATTTAATAGGACTTTTGCTGCCTATGATACTCGAGAACAGGAACAGTGTGAAAATATCTGATATGCCCAACGAAATTAGATCTGTATCTATCGGAGCATTCGATATGATAGCTGATTTCTGGGATTTAGGGGAATGTTACTGTTGGAAGACGCTTTTCTGACTGAGTCCCTTCATCCCACTATTTTGCTATTCTTGGAAAATAAAAATCCCTGAACTTCTTTGAAATTCAGGGATTTACATCGTTTTGCTTTCTCTAAAAGTGGTGCCACCAGGAATCGAACATTTAAAGTTCTTTGTTTTTAAAGTCCTGATAGACAGCACTAAATCTTATATCGTTAAAATCAAAACCATTGAATTAGCCATATTCCTAATTTCAATTATTTCAATCTTTATCGCTGTCATTTTTTTGACGGTGTAAAGATATGGAAAAGGTTCGATTCCTCCAAATAGTATTGGCATAAAATTACAGAAAACTTTATAATGTATTCATTTATGCTGGAATGAACGGCATATATATGAAGAGAACGTCTTTAGGAAAATTTCCGAAGACGTTCTCTTCTATACTGTCGGCTTTTAAAAAGCTTCCAGCCTGTTTTCATCCAGCAGTTTTATAATATCCTTCTCTTTATAAAGTATCCTGCCTCCCAGCCGGTAATAGGGGATAAGCCCGGTTGTCCTGTGTTCAACCAGTGTCCGGCGTGTTATCTTCAGTGATTCGGACAGTTCAGCTTCGGTGATGTACTTGTCACCGTTCAGGACAGGTCTGTATCTGTCCGGTTCGCTTCTTAAGAGTTCAGTGATGTGTCCAATGTCCTGAAAGAACCGGATAATTTCCGGACTTTCCCTTGTCAGTAAGTCATGTGCCATATTTCTTTGCTTAATTGTTTCCTTTTTGTAACACTCCTTCCATGTATGTGACGATGTCTTTTTTCCGGTAATAGATTTTCCTGTCTATCCTGCTGTACGGGATTTTTCCCGTGCTGCGCAAAGTAAGTAGCTTCCTTGGAGAGATATCCATCATAATGCATGCTTCCTGATTATCCATCCATTCCGTCAGTCTTTCCTCCTGCCGTATTCCTCTTCCTGTCCGGATATCCCGGATGATTGAGCTTAACGCCTGCTTCATTTCTTCAAATGTTGCGGCCTCGATACTGATCACTTCCATAAGCTTTTGATTTTTTGTCCGATGTAAAGGTATACTGCCGGCATGTTTGTCTCCAAGTCTCTGACTACAGGTGTCAGCAGATGTCGTCAGAATTCACGGATAGCTGGTCGAATTGTAAGTCGTATTTACAAATTGTACCCGGACTTTACAACATCCGGGATTACATTTTACAGTGCTTTGTGTAATTTTTTATTTTATATTTCTTTGTGAATTAGAATGTTATGTAAAAAGATGGATTCGTTTTTTTGAATCCGGCATGTAATTTTCATTATAGTGTAATATACTCTTGTAGTGCGCACAGGAAGAGTATTCAGGTAATCACTTTTTAAAACAATGGAGGATATGCCATGATGTATATAGATAATGAGGTACTTGAGAAAATGATCATGACTATGGTGGAAGGTTTTAATCGCCTTGAAAAGAAACTTGACCGTATGAACCGCCTGAAAGACTGCCTGGACGGCGACACCTTGCTGGATAACTGTGACCTTGCGCAACTTCTGGGCGTGACGCAACGGACCATTGCCCGTTACCGTGAAAAGGGGCTTATCCGCTACTACCAGACGGACGAGAACGGGAAGAATTTTTATCGTAGTTCGGAAATACAGGATTTTTTGCGGCATAGGGGAAAGAAAAAATAGGTTCAATTATTTATATTTGCGGGAACCTGTTATATTTTTGCAGCTTAAGGATTCGGTATGAAAAAAGAAAAAGATTTGTCTGTCGCGGTTTTGATTGACGGCGATAATGCTTCTTCCGAGAAGATGGAAGATGTGATGCGGTTCGTATCCCGCTATGGTGCTGCCGTTGTGAGACGTATATATGGTGACTGGACTAAAAAATCCCTTTCCGGTTGGAAAGATGCGGCAAGGGATTATTCGTTCAGGATGGTGCAGGCTTCCTCTTTTGTGCTGGGAAAGAATACGACGGATATCGCGTTGGTTATGGATGCGATGGACATCCTTCATGAGGGGCGGGTCGGTTGTTTTTGTCTGGTCGCCAGTGACGGGGATTATACGCTGCTGGCACAACGTATCAGGGAGAGTGGTCTGACGGTCCTCGGTTACGGGGAGGGAAAGACTCCGGTGGCACTGGTACGTTCCTGTACTGAGTTTCTGTTGGCTGACCGGAAGGAGGAGAAGCCTTTTCAGGAAAATACACCTGAATTTTTTATTCAAAGAGATATGGAATACTTTGACAAGGCTTTTGAACAGGCTGCTGACGGTAAGGCGGAGGTGAGTCTGTCTTTGATTGGAGGTGTGCTGAAGAAGCTGATGCCCAAATTCAAAGTGAAAAGGTATGGCTGCAGGACGCTTGGCAAATTGTATGAAAGGCTTGAGAAATACGAACTGGTTAAAACGGGGAAGGGTGTTGCCGGATTAGTGCGGATTAAATCCTGAATCCGGTTCCGGTTTTATACGGATTGAAAAAAATATCGATGCTTCCCTTGCCGCAGCAACTGTTGGCGGCAAGGGCGGCTGTCTGTTTCACATGGCTTATACCGGTATCGGATTAACCCGGAGTGTGTCCAGATTGATATATGCTCCCCGGTACAGGGTTCTTCCTTCCTTGAACATCCTCCATAGGATGTCACAGCCGACTTGTGCCAGTATGGAGTTGATGTACAGGTCCTGTCTTTCCAGTGCTTCCGCCAGTGAGCAGCTCGGTCCGGAGTCCTTCTCTTCTATTGTGGAATAGTTCACCTCCTCGGTGATGACATTCATTCCGGGTACCGGCATGAATTCTTTTGATGCCGGCTGCCGTATCTTGTTGCGGACAGTACCTATGAAGACTTGCCCGGTGGTTTGCGCATTCCCGAAATCCATCCAGTAATAAACCGCCCTTTCATTGTTTACGGAGGTCTCCCTGTATTTTTTCAGGAATCTCCACAGTTCCAGTCGTGAGCGGGTATTGTCGGTGCAGGTGATGATGATATTCGCCGGCTTTGTCCTGTCATCTCCGTTTTCCTGTGTTTTCCGTACGGGATAGCGGCAGTTTTCCGCCGTCCATGTTGTTCCGAAAAAACGGTTGACGCGTGTGACGGCCGCCGTCGCCTTGCCTTGTCCCAGATCCGCCTCACTGAAGAGCTGGCGTCCTATGTTGGCTTCCGTGATAATGTCGGGATCGAATACGGTGACATGTAGGCCCGGGTGTCCCAGTGCCTGCAACGCGACGTTCATGCGTGCCAGATTGGTTATGACCTGTGCTCCCGTGCCCCCTGCACCCGCAACATGGATGGTGACGGGATGGTAGGGTTTCAGCAGGTAGTTGTCCGTGTAATGAATCTTTTTCATGCCAGTATGTCTTTAAGTTTCTTCCCGGATTGTTGTAACTCGCTGTAATCAAACGGATTGTTCCGTGCATGTTCCGTTACGGAAACCAGGTTGCTGCGGGTCGGGTTCCTGTTACCTCCCAAATGTGAGAACTCGCTCATCCAGAAACGCTTTTCCCAGTATTCCTGAAATTCCAGAAAATCCATGTCCTGCGGTTTCTTTAGCGATGAGCTGCCCAGGCAGACGTTCGCCCCGGCTACATTGAAGAACGGCGCCAGATACAGTTCTGTCCGCTCTTCGGGGATTGCTCCCTTGAAGGCGTGTATGTCCATGCATTCCCTTTCCACCACGTAGATGACGCCCGGTACGTTGAATGTCCCGTCTGTAATGTGCAGCCCGTCCTGAAAGTACATTTTTCTCTTCTGTGGCGGATTGTACCATATGTACCTTTCGCGCCCTTTTCTGGAGTCGCACAGGAGCATGTTCCCGGGGATGCGTCCGTGCGGGATTCCGCTCATGCTTTCCGTGTATGATTCCACCAGTGAGTTCATGAACTCATAGGTTACCGGAATGCCGGCCCCCATCCGTCCTTTCTCATTGACGGGCCTGAGTTCGAGATAACTTCGCGGGGTTGAGTAATCTGTCGTTTCGCATTCATAGGCGACAAGTACCGCTCTGGGATGCATGATTTGCTGCATCTGTTTTGTCAGTTCATTCATTTTCCTGTTTTATTAGAAGTTGTTTGTAATGAGTTTTGTGAAGCGTTCGAGCCAATGGGAGAACCGCTCCGGAAAGTCATCCATGGAGAAAGGCTTTTCCGTGTCCGGTGTCAGGTGGAATGTCGTGACGGGTGTGATCACATATGATTCCTGATAGTCCGAGTTGAAATAGCTTTCCATTTCGTCGTTCATGGCGTCCTTTACCGACCAGGTGACCATTATCTGCGTATCCAGTCCCACCGGCCTGAAATCTGCTGCCTCCTCGTATGCCCAGTCGTAGGAGTATTGCATGATGCTCGGGCTGCCGTATGAAATGTATGCCGTACCTTCCGTGAGCAGTTCCAGCAATGCCCGCTCATTGTTCTTCTTCGTATGGTATTTCCGTATTTCCCCCTCCAGATCCGCAAGAAATCCCTTTGGATTGTCCATTCTCTTCAGTATACGGTGCGCCTTCCCTTTTTCATACAGTCTGGCAAGTGCGGCCTTGCGTCTGATCTCTCCTGCCGTCGCCTCTTCGTCGTAGAGCCTGTAGTCTTCCAGGTAATCGTGTGCCATTTCGTAGTAGCTGGTATCCGTGCTTTTGGGTATGCCATGGTGCCGGGCGAGCTGCCGGATAAATTCCAGTGCTATCTTTCCGAGTTTCTCCGGCAGTCTCTCCGTGAATTCCAGCGGTATCCAGAACAGTTTATATTCCGGCCACTCATGGAAGCGGTAGAGGCAGAAGTACAGCCTTCCGTTCTCCTCTTCCAGGTTGACATGCTCCGGGAGTATGGTGTCCATTGCCCGGTACAGTTTGACGATGTTCATCCTCGGTGATTTCCCGGTCGGACGGAAAGGAAGCCTGAGGCCGACAAGTGCGCTGTATCTGAGTGCCGATCGGTACAGGAAATCAAAATTCTCCCTTGTCGTAAGATTGATTTTCTCTCCCGCGCGGATCTCCATACAGTAATTGGGGGTAACGGGGAGAATTCTCCCCGTTAGAAAATCATTACGGTTCCTGCCGGCGGCAGCCTTCTTTTCTTTCTGCTGCCGGTTCCCCGGCTGATGTCTGTGCATCCGGCCTCGCTGATAATAAGTCGTGCCAGGTCTTCCGTTTGTAGTTCCGATAACTGTCTGCATGTTGTCTCCTCCTTTTTCTTAGGGTTTGTTTTCTTTGCCATGGCTTATCCTTTCGTTCCTATGGTGGTTTTGAACCGGTATACCGCGCGGTCCTCTTCGAGTTCCGGCCCGTGCAGGGTTGCCGTGGTCAGTTCCGGATAGTTTATGGAATAGAAGTCCGTCACTTCGGAAAGGGACATTCTGCTGTCCGGGTCTTCCAGTGTCAGGGTGCCATTTCCTTTTTTCAGGATGAATACTCTTTTGAGTCCTTTGATATCAAGTGCCATATTATTTAAAGTTTTAATGGTTTAACAACATATAAGCTCCGCCTGTGTCTCGTCCTTCATACGGCATTCCTGCGGGAAGTCTATGTATTCCGCATACGGGTCTTCACGCAACAGTTCCCTGTCATTTTCATCGTCCTTGTCAAAAGTGAGCGCTTCTGTGGCCGGTTGTGGCGGTGACTGGTATTCCCTGCCCGTATTTTCCCGGGTTGTCTGTATGACGGTTGCTTGCGGCTGCAGGGGAACGGGTTGCGGTGTTCCCGGATAATATTGTGGTACGGGCTGCGGCTGTACTATCTGCGGCCGAGGCACCGGTTGTTGTACCGTTTGCGGGATTGCCTGCTGTACAGGCTGTTGTGGAGGTTGTGACGTGAACATCCGCATTTGTCCGTCAGGCCGGTTTCCGTTCGCCGTACCGTTTGCGGGCGGCTGTTGTGGGAGCGGCTGTGTATCCGTTTCAGGAAACAGGCAGCCCTGTGACGACTCCTTCTGCACTTCCTGTATCCTTGCCTCTATCTGTTCCTGCTGCCGGTTTTGCGTGTCGTCCGCCTGTGCGGCACGCCGGGCCGTATTGCGGCGTATGTCGGGATTTTCCTGGAAGTATTGCAGCTGTCCAGAATTTGCGTTCACTTTCAGGTAGGAACTGAATGTCTTGTTGTTGGCGCTTTTCAGGTCCGATACGAGTATGGTTTTTCCGTCCTGCAGGTTGGCCCGTTCCTGTGCCGTGAATACATGCCCGTATACTTCCGCCGGAACGACCGGCACCTGGCGCTCGCTGAAACCGTCCGGTGTACGCGAGTATTGCGGCCTGCCCGTATTCATGTCCAGTTTGACGAAGGAGGAGAACTCTTCCCCCTTGCGGTTGAGCATGTTTTCAAGGAAGACGGGTTGCCCCTTGCGTAGTGCCTCCTTGTCCTCGGGAGTCAGTAGCACGTTGCAGATTTCCTTCGGGATGTATATTTCCCCGTTCTCCGGATTATGGCGTGTATATTGCGGCCGGCCGGTCACCTTGTCCAGCGTGACGAAAGAGGAGAACAGCGCTCCGTCGGTGCGTTTCATGTCCTCTACAAGGATGGTATGTCCTTCGCTGAGCATCTTGATCTGGTTGGGTGAAAGCTGTACGCCTCCCAGGCTCTGCTGGTTGAACCCTTTGCTTTCCGGATAGATGAATTCCAGCCCCCTGCGTTCCGCGCTGTATTGGAGTGTGGCGTCGAACGGCTTCCCGTTTTTTGAGGTCATTCCGTCCACATATACCGGTTGTCCTTCCTTCAGCGCGTTTATTTCATCCGCTGTCAGTCTGATACCTTTCACTTCACTTGGTATGTATACGTTTTCCTGTCGTACAGCAACCAGTTCGTTGGTATTCTTGTCAATGGAGATGAGACAGGGTGTATAGGATCCTCCGTTCAGGTTCAGTTCCGCCACCCGTCCCATGTTTCCCGTCTCACGGAGGTTCTTCTTGTCCTCTTCCGTGAAGATGTGCCCGAAATAGGGCCTTTCCAGTTCCGGTTCCTTGCGGATACCGTGGATACCCAGACCGATCTGCCCGTCCGGCATGGTGATGAATGAGAGGCGTGCGTCCAGTTTGACCCTGGCACCTGTCAGCGTCAGTGTTAGGGGAACCAGTTTGTTGGTTTTGTATCCTTTCAGCATGGAATCCAGCAGTCCCTGTTGTTCGAGGGAAGTTTTGGAGACGCCCATCTTTTCCAGTGCGTCCCAGTTTACCATGTTCTCGTCATAACGGTAGCGTGGTGCCTGCTGTTCCTGCGGTTGTCCTGTTGAAACTGTCGGTTGTGGTACCTGTTCCTGCGGGTTTGATTTTTGTTTCCTTGCCTTGTGACAAATCTTTGATTGCCTGCCTGTTCTGCTTGTAATCATGGATGGTCATTCGTATGAGCCTGAAATGTGTAGGTTCCTTGAGCTGGCTCCAGAAGTTCCTGATGAAGTTTTCGAGGATACTGGAGTTTTTCTCGAATTTCAGAAAGGAGTTTTCGTTCTTTTCTTCTGCAGGAACCGTCCTGACCTTTCCTTCCCCGTCAATTTCGCTGACAGCTTGCACACCGGCTTTGGGGTCCTCCTTGTTGTGGACAAACAGTAGTTCGTTGATTTGTTCCACATAGGGCTTTTCTTTGGCGGATTTCTGCGTTTTGCGCGTCCGCTTCGGTTTTTCTTTCACTTCTTTTTCTTGTGCCATGATCCATCATTTTGAGATTAATGTTTTCGTTTGACAGCTCAAAAATAGTGGCTGAAATTGAATAAAATGCTGATTCTCAAAACGGTGACATCACGTGTCGTTAGATGTCAGCAGATGTCAATCGAGACATACACGGGGTAAAGTCTTAATACGATAGGTTGACAGATATTTCGATATATTTGAGATACTGAAAGGGATATTTACTCTTCTTTGAATTTTAAAATACGTTTTTTACTGGCTATTTTTATGTTTAGTATGATAAATTATTGTTGGATTAGAAAAGAATAGATAAAATGTTTATAGAATTACTAAGCTTAAGCATTGGTCGAATTTTTGTTTATCAATGTTTTTTAGTTATTTTCAGTTTATATATTGTAATTCTTTTGATAAAATATTAGTTTTGCATAACTTAAGATTTAATTGACTGAAATAGTCTGCTATGAAAAAGAAATATTTTTATTTGTCCCTGCTCTTGCTATTCCTCTGCATACTATCAGTGGACAGCCATGCTACAAATATGAGGAAGTACACTTCCAACTTAAAATTCATTCCCATTTCATCAAGCATATTGCCTACCAATGAGGTGCGGATACTGTATCAGGACTCCGACGGATATATTTGGCTTCCTACTTACAACGGACTTGTACGTTATGACGGCTACAGTGTGGTGAATTATGGTTTGAATGACGGAACGAATTTACCTTTCAACTGTTATCTGAATGTTGTGACTGAGGATCAGGATGGAGATTTATGGATTGCTGCGGAAAAAGGAGTGTTCAAGTTGCATAAGCTTACCGGAGTAATAGAGCGCATCGGAAGTGAAAAACTGGAATCTTTGAATGCAGCGGATATCTTTTGTGCAAGGAACGGGGATATTTGGGTAGGAGGCGACCGGGGGCTTTTCAGGAAGAGAAAAGCGGAGGATGTATTTGAGCGGATTGATTTGTCGAGCCGACGGTTGGGAGGAGTCTCGTCAATTATGGAAGATACGCAGGGGGACATTTGGATAGCAGCTTGTGAAAGCGGTCTTTACCGTTACGATGCGGGGCGGAATAAATTTTACACCTATCTTGATCCGGTCTTGTATTTTTCCAATGTAGTATATCAGGACGACAAGCAACAGATTTGGGTCGGAACCTGGGACAGGGGGCTTGTGAAGTTGAAAACGCCCTACACGACAGGACGTATGCAGTACGACCGTTTTCATCGGGTAGAAGGTGAGGAGAATTCATTGTTTGATAATATCGTATATGCTATCGAGCAGGACGAGTCGCATCGTATATGGGTGGGCACCCGTAGCGGTTTGAGTATCATGCACGATGAGAATGATTTCTATTCTTTCGAAAATTACCTGCCGGGTAGTGAAATTGGAGAACTGCCTTACAATGAAGTAAGCTCGATACAGCGTACGCATGACAATCAGATGTGGATAAGCATGTTCGGCGGCGGTGTTTGTAAGATTCAGACGGAAAACAAGAAATTCGGCATTGACCGGTTGGAGACGGTGAGAGGACTGTACAATACGAGTTCCATACGGAGTATCTTTTATGCCGGAAACGACGAATATTGGATGGGAATTATCGGTTTCGGAATGATTCTTTATAATGACCGGACACATACTTGTGTCAATTATCAGGAGCATCCCGATTTCAAGGAATTGCCGTATACGTCTGCTGTGGACGCGATTATCAGGAGAAAGAAAACGGGGGAGATTTGCTTCGGCACTTATAGCCGTGGAATCTGGCTCTATGATGAGAAAAATCATAAAGTAAGGTCATTGAACAGCCTGACCGAGAAGAAATTCGAAAGCGATTGCATTCATACGCTGATGGAAGATTCGGGAGGGAATTTATGGATAGGTACTCGGCAGGGAGTTTATATTCTGGATGCGGACGATCAGTTTCATAAACTGTCGGAATGGATGCCCGGTGCGGAACTGGAATTCCTTCATTCACGTATCTTCGATATTAAGGAAGATGCGGAACGGAATATATGGATTGCTACCAACTATGAAGGAATTGTCCGCATCAACTTGCAGGACAAGACTTACAAGCGCTACGCCGTAGGGCAGAAGCGTGATGTGCAGAATATCTTTTGCCTGTTGGTCGATTCCCGTCAGCAGATTTGGGCAGGCTCTATGTGGAATGGTCTTTCTTACTACGACCGCCGGCAGGATATGTTTGTAACTATCACTTCTTTCTCCACCATAGAGAATAAGGGAATCACCAACATTGTGGAAGACAGTCGGGGGAAGATATGGATAACGACCAATAATACGGTGCTTTCCTTTACCATGAATGAAGCCCACGTACTGGAAAACATAAACTATTATGCGGTAGCCAATGATATGGAAACTTTTTCGTTCAATCGCGCGTCCTGTTGTCGGCTGGCCGAAGGGAGGCTCATGTTCGGAAGTTCGCACGGGATACGAAGTTTCATGGTAGATAGGACAGGCTATAAGCCTTCCTCTTTTCCCCTCGTGTTTACAGACTTCAAAGTACACAATCGCTCTTTGAGAAGCATGACGCCGGAAGAGAGGCGACGATTCTCAGAGAAAGACGTGAACTATACAGACGGAATCACACTTGAGTATCAGGATAATAACTTTACTATCGAGTTTTCTCTCTTGAATTACGTGAATCCGCAGGAGAACATGTATACCTATCGTCTGGAAGGCTATGACGATAAAGAAATCGTGGTGGATGCCCAACGCCATTTTGCCACTTATAATAACCTGCCGACGGGCACTTACCTGTTCCGCTTGAAGGGAACGAACGAGGATGGTGTGTGGGGAAATACGGAGAGAACCCTGAAGGTCCGTATTCTTCCCGCTCCCTGGCTGACGTGGTGGGCTTATTGCCTATATGCCGTTGCTATTGTGGTGATTCTCTATTTTGTCTTTCGTTTCCTGCGATATAAGATGCGCATGCAGCATGAGATTCAGATTGGCAAGATGGAGAAACAGAAGATTCAGGAGATTAACCATTTGAAATTACAGTTCTTTACAAACATCACCCATGAGTTGATGACTCCGCTGAGCATCATTCTTGCCTCGCTCGAAAACCTGAAGAGCGGGGGAGACAAACGCACACTGTACACGGTGATGACTGCCAATGCTACCCGCCTGATGCGTCTGATACAGCAAGTATTGGAATTTAGAAAGGTGGAAAGCGGCAATCTGAAGATTTGTGTATCTTATGGAGACATCTCTTCTTTTTTGCGCAGTTGTGCGGAAGCCTTTATACCTTTGCTTGGCAAGAGACGCCAGCTTCTTTCTTTTGAAAGTACTCCCGATATCATCTTTGGTTTTTTCGATGCCGACAAGCTCGACAAGATAGTGTACAATCTTTTGTCGAATGCGGCGAAGTATACACCGGAGGGCGGGCAGATATGCGTCCGGGCGGCATTGGCGGACGAATATACCTTGCAGATTGACGTGACCAACACCGGGGAACTGATGACACAGAAAACAATAGACGGATTGTTCAAGCGTTTCTATGAAGGTGATTACAGAAGACATAATACAATAGGTACGGGGATAGGTCTGGCATTGGTAAAAGACCTGGTAGCTCTCCATCATGGGACAATCGAAGCATTTAGCAATGAGCAGACGGGCAATTGTTTCCGTATCATGCTGCCTGTCGATAAAGAAACCTACCGACAGGAAGAGCTCGATGAGACAGTGGCGGCGCAGAGACAGACAGCTTTTCCTGTTCCGATTTATATCAATGAAACGGAAGAAGGCGATGAGCCGGACGAGAAAACGGAACTTCATCCGGAGGACTATACGCTGTTGATTGTCGATGACAATGAAGAATTGTGCATGCTTTTCTCTAATCTGCTTTCCAACTATTTCCGTGTGAAAACCGCCATAAATGGCAGACAGGCGCTTGAAGTGCTGCAAGAAGGGGGCATAGACTTGGTTGTCTCCGATATTATGATGCCCGAGATGGACGGCATAGAATTGTGCAGGTATATAAAGAATAAATTCGAATATTGCCACATTCCTGTCATCCTGTTGACAGCCAAACGGGCTGAAGAAAGTCAGATAGAGGGATATAACTCCGGGGCTGACGGGTATATCAGTAAACCATGCAACTTTTCATTGCTTTATGCGCAGATTATGAATTGCCTGAAACGGCAGGAACGGAAAGGGGCTGATTTTCGTAAGCAGGTTGTATTTGAAGTAGACAAACTGGAGTATACTTCACTTGACGAGACATTCCTTCAGCGTGCGATAGACTGCGTGAATGCTCATCTGAATGATGTGGAGTTCGGCCAGGCGGAGTTTGTCAGTGAGATGGGGGCTTCGCGTACAGTGCTGACAGAGAAACTGAAATCGTTGACAGGATTGACACCTTCAGCGTTTATCTTGAATGTCCGGCTGACTGCTGCCTGCAAACTGATGGACGGACGAAGTAAAATAAGGATTACCGACCTTGCCGTTGCAGTGGGCTTCAACGACCCGAAATATTTCAGTACTTGTTTCAAGAAAAAGTACGGCATGACTCCCAAAGAATACATGGAGCAAGGCAAAGCGTGATAAAGATATATAGCTGTTTGTTAGAGTATTACAGTTTCCTTGTTGTTTCCCTTATTGGATACGCTCGTTTCCCTATGGGGCACGATAGTTTCCCTATATGGATACGCCCGTATCTCTACGAGGAAACGGGCGTTTCCTTTAGGGAAACCACCATGGTTCTAAAGGGATATAACAGTGTTCTCTGTAGAAACGTAAATTTCTTCCGAAGACATGGTAGGAACGACTAAGCGTTCCAGTTATATTCTTCTATATAACCGTCGAAGTAGTCATTCAGTACTACCCCCAGTTCTTTAGCAACGTTTATGACATATATCTGTTCGGCAGGAGTGATTTTCAGTGCTCCCCGGCGTTTCAAGTAGTAATTCTTGCGTCCGAAGTAGCTAATCATCCGGTAGCGGAATGTACTTGCCATTCGCACGGTGAGTGCATTTGCCGTGCGTGTAAAGCCAAGTGCAAAGCGGGTTTTCTCGTTCGAACAATAGTAATCACATTTACCTTTTCCGGCTATTATCCGGTTAGGGTTCATCGTCGGCAGGAAAATTCTGTTGACAGGAGCATACTGCATGGCAATCCGGCGCAGGCAGGTTGAGGCTTTCGGGCAGTTTTCGGCGGCGCACAGGCCGAAGGAGTAGGGGACTTCGGAGAAGTCGAAATGAGGAGTCATTATTTTATGGATGTTGATGGTTATTTATTATCGGCAAAGGTACTAAACTATGCCGGAAACGAGCAAGAATGAGTCTGATTTTTCATAAAATTTGCTTGAATAGGATGAAAGCACTAAGAATAGAAAATATGTTCCCAAAAGTGCATATTCCCATACTTTAGAGAGTTTTTCCGGTAAATTTTCGACCTTTTTTCGGTTAGTAATTCGCTTCTTTGTATGCGATTATTAGTTGCTAATTGCCAAAGGTTATAAGAGTTTATTATTCAAACGATTAATAATATTATGAAGAAACTTTATTTTATCATGTTGTTACTCTTCTTCTTCTTTTCTTTTTCAATAACAGCCCAAACGATGCAAGTGCAAGGGCACTTGTTAGGTGATGAAAAACAAGACTTGGAGTCGGCTACCGTACGTTGTTATACCTCGGATACAATATTTGTTGCAGGCGTCACAACCAATATGAAAGGGCTTTTTACGTTGCGGCTCCCCCTGAAAGAGCAAAGATACCAACTGCGGTTCAACTATCTCGGCTACAAGGAGACGATATTGACCTTATATCCGACAAAAGAATCTTTCGTACGTTTGGGAGATATCCGGTTGGATAAACAGGTGGAGCAGCTTCAGGAAGTGACGGTACTGGGGTCCAATGAAATAAAGATGGAAGACAAGACGATGTATTATCTTACCCGCGCCCAGTTGCGCCATGCCTATAATGGTTACAATACGGTAGAAATGTTAATGATTCCCGGAGTTACTGCGAATAGCTCCTCTATCTCATATTTTGGCAAGAATGTGTTATTGTGCATTGACGGCCGTGAAGCTACGTCGGGCGAAGTGCAGAATTTGAATCCTAATGATATCAAGCGGATTGATTTTTATTCGCAAAGCCGTCCCGATTATCCGGAAGCGGATGTGATATTTGATTATATATTGAAAGAGAGGGATTATGCAGGTTCGGTGGCATTGAACGCCAATCACCAATTAAACCGCCTCACAGGCAACGGGCGAGGAACGATTCAGTTCTTTGAAGGCAAATCAGAGTGGACAGTTTCGGTGGCGGACAACTATAATCACTTCAAATCCCATCCGGAAAGTGTATTGGAGACCACCTATCTATTCCCGAACGAAGCTATTGTCAGAACAGACAAGCAACTGCCTTCGTCGAACAACAACAACGACCTACAGGCGTACATGAACTACATCTTCAAAGATAAAAAACAAATATTTTACAGTTCGCTCCGAATGAATAGAAAGAGTAGCGACATCGATAATTGGGTCAGCCAGCAATATAGTAATAATCCCCTACTCCTGACTAAACAGGAAAGGAGAAATTCTACAAGCTTAAATCCGGCGCTCCAACTTAATTATATACGTGACTTGCCTCGCAGACAGAAAATAAAGTTATGTCTTTATGGAAGTCACGGAGATAACCGGTATGACCGTTGGTATGAGCAACGAGAGGGAGAAACAGCTGTTTCCGCCTATCGCAACGGAACGGATGAAAAAAGTTGGTATGGAAATGTAGACGTAAACTATTCAAAAACATTCAAGAACAATTCCGCATTAACGCTGGCAGTTTATCAGAATTATACTCATACGGATGATTTGAACACGATGCAGGGGGAAGTGTCCGACCACTTTTTAAAGCAAAGTAACACAAGACTATCTGTCTTGTATAATTATAAAATAAAAAAGCGGTTCAATCTTCAACTTAAAGTGGCAGAAGAAGTGTCTTATACCAAAACGAATGGAAATAGTGTGACTACTACTGCGTTCGTTCCCTTCCTGAAGTTATCTTACGATTACAAGAAGCACTCTCTGCAGCTGACCGGAACGGTAAGGAGTGGAGAACCCAGCCTTTCTGACCGTACCGGATATGAATATCGAATGAATGAATATGAACTATTCGTAGGAAATCCGGAACTGAAAAATTACTTGAGATATAATGGCACATTGAGGTATAATTGGAACGTCAGCAAACGTTGGACTTTTATTATCTATTCGTCATTTGAAGCTCTTTCTAACCAAGACTATTCTCTCCATCGCTATGACTCCGACAGAAATACATTCGTTTTCCAATCTTTTAATGGAGGAAGTTGCCTGTGGTCGCACAGTGAGGTCGTTTTAGACTATGCCATTATTCCGCAAAAATTATTCTTCAGAGCCTTGGGTATTTACGATCATACAAACATAGATGTAGGAGAAAAAAAGTCTTATAATAGCTTTTTCTGGCCTTGTAGCATTTATTGGAGAAATAAGGGATGGTATGTTTATTTAGGCTATATGTCCCCTTCAAAAAGTATGAGTTTCAACGGCGACATCTATCATAACCCTCACAGGTTGGATTTTAACGTGCAATATAGCATTAATAACTTACATATTTCTCTCAATGTCAGTAATCCATACAAAGCAAAACATAAGCATTACATTACGCAAGCGGAATATATACAGAGAAGTATTTCCCGTACGCCTCGTATAGATGACTATATCATTGGTCTGTCATTGAATTATCGATTCACTTTCGGAAAGAAGAAGCATCAGTTTGATAACTCTTCCATAAAAGATGTGAATCAGTCGACGATATCGAAAGAGTAAAAGAGGCTACAAAAACAAAATTTCGGCAAAAAGTGCGTATTTCTATACTTTAGAGAGTTTTTCCGGTAAATTTTCGACCTTTTTTCGTTAGATGAAACCTACTTTTGCTGCGTCGATAGCCCGATAATCCGGCTATGAAAACATAACATTATTATTAATTAATTTCTAAGATTATGAAAACAGAATCTTTATTTCTAAAAAGATGTTTTTGGATGTTATTCTCTATTTTGGGAATAATGTTGGGCGTTTCCTGCTCGGACAGTGATGATGAGATGGGTGATGAAGGTGATGGCGGAACAACCGCAACGACTCCTTTCAAATCAGTGCAGGTGGAAGCTGACGGAGAAAAAGTACAGGGTGCTGTAGACGGTACTACGATTACGTTTGCTTTTGACCAGGCCGAGAATTTTTCTGGTTGTAAACTGACAGTTGAAGTAAATACCGGTTATCAGCTCACCTATCCTACAGATGTGAATAGTTATGATATGACGGATGATCCTGACTTATATTTTAAGGGACCGGACGGGAAAACGGTGAAATATAAGGTAATAGTAACTTCCAATGCGTTACCGATTGTTGACTCTTCCAAAATTACGGTAGATGGCGGATATAAACTGACAGTAAACAATGCGACAAAAGAGCTTGTGATCACTTATGACCGGAATATGGATAGAAGCAACGTCAAACTGAACTTTGCAGAGGGCGCATTAATGGCGGGCGCTACGGTTGAGACTGTCGTATTCGACCTTTCTGATGAACCGGCTACAGTAAATATTAAAGTGGCAGGCAGCAACCGTCCCTATACATTGAGGATTGATTATTCGGCTATTATGACTCCGGCAAAAGATTTGGGATTTGTCGACATCACAGATGCAACCGTGAAGGAGAAATATCCTTATATCACAATCATGAGAGCGACGCTGCTGAATAATGTGATTAAACAGAAACCTACCAAGAAACCGAATCCCGACTGGTGGAACCCTAATGAGGATTATCCGGGAATGACGCAGACGGAAGCGATGGCGGTATTGGGAGATCTGAAAGATCCTGCAACTTATCCGGGACTTGAAAACTATGAGAATGTGAATCTTACAGTACTTACGATGGATGCTGCTAAAGTAAAAGGTAGAATGGAAATAGACGATCAGAATAGTCTCACATTGTCTGAGGTGAAAGGATTGGTGACTGTGACCGGTCGTGCTATCGGCTCTAAAGGTAGTCAGGGCGGAAGAGGTATTCTGTATGGCAATAATAAGGTATATTCTTGGCAATTGCCTTGGATAGAGAAACAGCCGGAGAATATTCAGTTTGGTTGGCATTTCGGATTTACGGCAGAAGGTAAGCTCTTGTGTGATATAGCCACTATGAATACGGGTGGAAGCAAAACAAAATTGCATAAGGTTAAATTCTATGAGGCTAATACCAGCGAAGATTTGGGAGAAGTTTATGCAGAACCTTATAACTTTCCAAATGTGTTGACTTACGATTGTCATAACTATTTGAGCGGTGACTGGAATGTAGTATCTGCAGCTTACGGTTATCCTTGCTTTGCCAAAGACGGACAGGCGCTCACTTACAAGCAGGTATTGGGCAACAATGGATTCAGTGATAGTATGGGTGATAATGTGTATGGTCAGTTTATCATGATAGGAAAAACTTTCGATGGTAAGGTAGCTATTGCAATTGTGAGTAAAGAAAATGAGGGTGATTCGGAACTGACGCCTTTGCAGGCTGCATACGTACTTAATAAGATGGGCTGGAAAGACATTATGTGTGTAGGCGTAACCGACTGGCAGAGTGGTTCATGGAAACCAGGGCTTATGGTGGACGGTAAGCTGGTTGCAGGACAGGATACAGACGGCTCTGTATTTGTTATGGCATTTGACGCAAAATAATTAATACTAAATAGAGAACATTATGAAAAAACACAAGTATCTGTTTGTTGCATGCCTGTCATTGTTTCCTGTAATGGCAGTGGCTGGAAACGATACTCTGCATGAGATCATGGAAGTCCCATCAGCAACAAATATCAACAAGAACAGGCTCTACAAAGGGAAAGTGGTGGACGACAGGACGTCCGAGCCTTTGGTAGGAGCTACTGTTAAAGTGAAAGGTTCTACTATCGGGACGATTACGGACATAGATGGTAATTTTGCATTGGATATTCCGGATAATATCTCTCCCATAGTGTTCGAAGTTTCATATATGGGGTACGCTTCGAAAGAAGCGGCCCCTGCTAAAACAACCGGATTCACTATCCGATTGGCGGAAGATTCTCAAACCTTGGAGGAAGTACAGATCATTGCTTACGGTAAACAAAGTAAGATGTCCGTTACTGCGGCTATTTCTTCCATTGACACGAAAGAGCTGTTGAAATCTCCCAGTGGCAGTGTAGCAAATGCGCTTTCGGGAGCTGTCACCGGACTTTCATCCATACAGCCGTCCGGTCAGCCGGGAGCGGAGAATCCTTCCATATATATACGTGGCACGGGGTCCTTGTCGGACGAACTTTCCAAACCGTTGATTCTGGTGGACGGGGTGGAGCGTTCTTTCTTTCAGATGGACTCGCACGAAATAGAAAGTATTACGGTTTTGAAGGACGCGGCTTCCACGGCTGTATTCGGTGTGCGTGGAGCGAATGGTGTTGTGTTGGTCACTACGCGTCGCGGTGTATCCGGAAAACCGGTGATTTCATTGAATTCTTCATTCGGATTGACCCAGGCTCTGCGTAACCTGAAAGGGGTGGACAGTTATACGTATGCTACCTTATATAATGAAGCGCAACTAAGTGACAATCCCTCGTTGACGGAATCTCAATTGGGCTTCTCGCCATTTGTGATAGATATGTTCAGAACGAATGAAGATCCTATTATGTTTCCCAATGTTGACTGGAACGATTATCTTTTCAAGAACCTTGCTTGGCAGACACAGCATAACCTGACGTTGTCGGGTGGCGGTGAGCGTTTCCGTTATTTTGTCTCTTTGGGATATCTGTTGCAAGACGGTATGTTGAAGCAGTTGGGAGAGTCTTATGACCCTAACTATCAATACAAGCGTTTCAATTATCGTTCGAATGTGGATATTGATATTACAAAATCTACTTTGTTGAAAGTGAATATCGGCGGACATGTCGGTGCAAAAAGAGAACCTCGGACGGATGAATTGTGGAGAAAAGTACTGTGGTCAACTCCTTTCTCCAGCCCCGGGATAGTGGATGGAAAACTAATTTCCAATATCTATTCCAATAGATATATTTCTATCGGTGAACGTTCGTGTCCGTTGGACTATTATTACAATTATGGATATAATGTGGATACGGACAATGTATTGAATCTAGACTTGGCTCTTGAGCAGAAACTGGATTTTATAACTCCGGGATTGAGCATGAATATAAAAGGTGCTTATAACACAAACTATAATGTGAAAGCTTCTCGGACGCCTTCGGGAGCGGACAGCATGTGTACACCGATTTATCTGGGTTCGATAGAAACACCGGGAATGGACTTTTGGGATCCGCGTTTCGACCGTACCATTGTATATCAGACGGATGGAGTCAGCGGACTGCACGAACAGATGAGTTACGGTGAAGAGGTTGGCAGGGGACGTAACTGGTACGGAGAGTTCAGCCTGAACTACAGCCGTTCATTCGGTGACCATGATGTATCGGCATTGTTCTTGTACAACCAGTCTAAAAAATATTATCCGGAAACGAAAATAGACGGAAAAGTGTTTTATATGGATATACCGACAGCCTATGTAGGGTATGTGGGACGTATGACGTATGCATACAAGAAGCGATATATGGTGGACTTGAATGCAGGATATAACGGTTCGGAAAATTTTGCACCGGATAAGCGCTTCGGTTTTTTCCCAGCGGTTTCTGCCGGTTGGATTCTCTCGGAGGAGAAATTCATGAAGAAACAGAAAGTTATTGATTTCCTGAAACTGCGTGCTTCTTATGGTATCGTAGGTAATGATAAAATGGAAAATGCCCGTTTCCTTTATATGGCAGGTGCATGGAGCGGTTATAATACAGTAGCAAAAGGACAGGGCAGTTGGCAGTTCGGAAAAGACGGCGGTACGGGATTGCTTCCGGACGCGAAAGAAAATACGATGGGTAATCCGGATGTGACTTGGGAAAAGGTGGCAAAACAGAATTATGGTATTGACCTCAAAATGTTTGATTCCCGTTTGAGTCTGACTGCCGATGTTTTCTTTGAAAAAAGAAAGGATATATTGTCTACCCGCAACACGTTGCCGGCCATTACCGATATCAATCTGCCTAAAATCAACTTGGGTAAGGTAAACAACCACGGCTATGAATTGTCGCTCGGGTGGAACGACCGGGCGGGCAAGGTGGACTATTGGCTGAAAGCGAATGTCTCTTATGCGAAAAACAAGATTATTTATATGGACGAGGTAGTGCCCAACGAGCCTTATATGGCTGAAACGGGACGGAGCACCGGTTTGACTTACGGATATATCTTCGACCGTTTTTTACAAAAAGATGACTTCGATGCGGATGGCAACCTGAAAAAGGATGAGAACGGCCGGCAGATTCTGCCGCAAATGGCATTGGGCACTCCCCGCCCGGGAGATGCTTTGTTCAAAGACTTGAATGGAGACGGTGTGATAAACGGTGATGATAAAACCCGCTTCGGATATGCCGAACGTCCGGATTATGTATTCGGTTTTCTAGGCGGTCTTAAATGGAAGAACTTTGAATTCTCGATGCAGTGGACAGCAGCAATGAATGCATCCAGAATACTGGACGGTGAATACCGGAATGCGTTCGGCAGTACGAACAGCCGTATGTTGCTCAAATTTCTTGCAGACGGGCGATGGACGGAAGAGAATCCGAATTCACGCTTTCCACGGTTGACGTTCATGAATAAGTCGCATTATCTGCAAACTTCTGACTTGTGGCTGATGAACGGTTCTTATCTTCGTCTAAAAAACGCGGAGATTTCCTATACACTTCTCCAGAAGGATTTCCTGAAGAAAGTGGGGATTGAATCAGTCCGGTTCTATTGTAACGGTTACAACTTGTTGACTTTGTTCTCCGATTTGAATGATATAGATATTGACCCGGAAGGAGTCACTGACGGAGGAAATAATAACTATCCGAATATACGGATTTACAATTTTGGAGTCAATATTTCATTTTAAAACGATAGAGTATGAAAAAGGTTATTATATATTTTTCGGTGATGGCTGCCAGTTGTATGTTGGGCTCTTGCAGTGATTTGGCTTTCGGTGATGCTTTTCTGGAGAAAGCGCCGGGAGTGGATGTGACGATTGACACTATATTTTCTTCAAAACTTTATGCAGACCGGGCGTTGAACTCAGCCTATGCAACACTCCGCACGGGGTTGACCGTACATGCAAATGACGGAAATTTTGAACATCAGCAGGCAGGAAACAAGCTGGGTTGGGACAATTTGGACGCATTGACGGATATCATGAATTCACATTGTAATTGGGGAGGTGTTTATCCGACTTATTATAACGGGTCGTATAGTTCGGAGACAGAGAATACGGCCTCAAGTACGAAAATGGGATTCTATCCCAACCAGGATGTGACATGGAGGGGGATTCGTAAAGCATATCTGTATATTGAGAATGTAGACCGGGTTCCTGATATGACCGAAGCAGAAAAGAATGTACGTAAAGGGGAGGCGCAGATGATTATTGCTTGTCAGTATCATGAATTGCTACGTCATTTTGGAGGAGTTCCTCTGCTTTATTCTTCTATAGACGCATCTAATAGCTTGGAAGTGGACTTTTCAAGAAAGACATTCGAGAAAACAGTCGAATTTATTATAAACTTATGTGACGATGCAGCTAATAAATTGCCATGGCGGGTAGCTGCCGTAGATGACGGGCGTTTTACCAAAGCTGCTGCATTGGGATTGAAGGTCAGGGTGCTTTTGCTGGTAGCCAGTCCGCTTTTTAATGCGAATCAACCTTATTTGGAGGCTTGTAGCCCCGTAGCAGGCAATGTCGGCAAGATACCGGCGGAGGATATCGACAAGATGGTGTGGTATGGCAATTATGAGCGGAAACGGTGGGAGAGAGTGGTAACGGCTTGTGAAGAGTTCTTTGCAGAGAATGCCAGGAACGGGAATGTATACCAGTTGGTACAACCGGAGACGCGGGATGCGGAGGGATATCGGAAGGCTTTCTCCGGATGTTATGCCGATCGTTATAACAGTGAGATTCTGATAGCTACTTTCCGTAATCTTAGAACTTTCGGGGATTCTTATCACCGGATGTATTTCGGTCCTTCCAGTGATACGAACGGAAATGCGGGACGAGGATATGGCGGAGGTGCGGTTACGCTGGATTATGTAGATATGTTTACTTCTGCCACTGGAGAAAAAACTTCTTATGAAGAGTGGATAGAAAAAAACGGTTCAATAGGTACGATAGATAATAATCCGTTTACAGACCGTGATCCCCGTCTGTATGAAACGGTCATGATTGTGGGGGATCATTTTCAAAGTCGTCCGGCGGAAATGTGGATTGGCGGTCTGGAAAGAGGTTCGGAAACAGACGGGGGACGTGCGCCTTCGGGATTTTGTATACGTAAGTTCTTGTGGGATTACAATCAATCCACTTTCCATGACCGCCCTGCCAATTATGCTTATTTGAGAATGGCGGAGATTCATCTGGCCTATGCGGAAGCGCTGAACGAGACGGGACAGAAAGACAAAGCGTATAAAGAGCTTGACAAAGTCCGCAACCGTGTAGGGCTTCCCGACATGAGTGACGCGCTGCTGCATCGTTTGCAGAGTGGAAAGTCGTTGCCCGTCTATAACGAATGTGCTTTGGAAGGTGATGCGGAGTTGCGTGAGGAAATCCTGGATGAGCGTGCCCGTGAACTGGCTTTTGAGGAGGTGAGATGGTTTGATATTGCCCGTTGGAAACGTGCCGATGTGTTTAAAAAGACCTTGCATGGAGTGAATGTGACGATTAAGAGCGGTTCGGTTGCCGAAGGTAACCTGCAACTGAACTTTGAGCAACCGAAAGTGGAATCTGTATCAAGATTCTGGCAAAAGAATTTTAGTCCGAAATGGTATATGAGCGCATTCCCTTCTGATGAGATTAATAAGGGATATGGTCTTTTGCAGAATCCGGGATGGTAAAAAACGAGTGGTTAAATCAAAATGAAAACAATGATGAAAAGATTTATAATAGGGGCAATGCTGATTCTCGGACTATGTTCGTGGGTGAAGGCACAGAAAATAGATGTTCGCATTCGTGTGGTGGATGAGTGGAACCGTCCGTTGCAGGGAGTGATGATGCGCATCGGAGGGAATGATGACGAGTCGTTCCTTTCGGACAAAGACGGTATGATTGAATGCCGGGCTGACAAAGGTGCGGAACTGAATTTTGAAAAGTATAACCAGTTGCAACGTAAACTGAAAGTGACAGGGGAGGTGATGACGGTGAAGCTGGACAAGGACAACCGTCTCTTCGAACTGGGATATGACCAGCGTGTGACGAAAGAGAATACGACAGCGGCAATTGACGGGGTGTCGGCCGATGAAATGAAACTTTCCGGAGAAATCAATCCGCTGAATACATTGTACGGGCTGATTCCGGGGTTGGGAGTATATCACAATGGTTCGCTTCCGTATAATTCTACCCCTGATATTTACGTACGTGGAATGGCTTCCAATCAAGGAAACAAGGTATTAGTGCTGGTGGATGGCGTGGAAAGAGAGATTGGCAGCCTGAATGTGGATGAGATAGAAAGCGTAACCGTATTGAAGGATGCTGCTTCACTGGCTTTGTATGGCAACCGTGGTACGGACGGGGTGATCTGCGTCACTACCAAGAGGGGAGGAAATAACAAGATGCGCACGCATGTCGGTTATAATTTTACGGTACAGACTCCTTTCCGTATTCCTGGAATGGCGGATGCCGTATCTTATGCGAACGCCGTGAATGAAGCGTTGGGATATGACGGGCTTGCTCCCCGTTATACGCAGGCTGACATACAGGCACTACAGAACGGGACTTCTCCTCTGGCTATAGTGGACTGGAAGAATCAGATTTTACGTAAGACGGCTTTTAATCATGACTTGAATCTCTCGTTTGATGGTGCTAACGAGCGGATGCGCTATTATGTATTTGCCAATTATACGAGCAACCGCGGATTCTTTAATAACACAGATTTGAATGACGGATATTCTACACAGGTGGAGATGTATGCCTTGAAGCTGCGTACGAATCTTGAAGCGAACATTTCTCCGACTACGATGGCGCGCATGAATCTTATGGGACGCTTGATGCAGTATCAGCAACCGACGGGCGGTACTTCCCTTGCGAATGTCTATAATACTCCAGTGATAGCCGCGCCTATATATGACCGTAACGGAGTATGGGCAAAGAACCAGATGTTCACGAATCCGCTTGCAGTACAGGCAGCTAACGGATACGGGCAGGTTTTGCAGCGTACATTGTTTGCGGATTTGACGATAGAGCAGGATTTGTCGATGATTACTCCGGGACTTTCCGCACAAGTGAGGGTGACCTATGATAACTCGGCGGATATAGCGGACTTCAGAACCAAGAGTTATGCCTATTCTATTGCCACTCCTGTGCGTGATGCTGCCGGGAATATTTCGGATTTGTCGTATTCCCGATATGGTAATGATACGGAAATGAGTTTTGCCAGTGGTTTGCAGGCACAGGTGATGCGTACTTATATCTGGGGAAAAGTGAATTATGAGAGAGATTTCGGAAAACACCATTTGGATGTAGCGGGTATTTATTCGCAAGGACGGCGGAAGTATCTCGGTGCCAACGGTACGAATGCATTCCGTGATTATATGGCTCATCTCTCTTATAATTATGACAACCGTTATCTGGCAGATGTGGTATGCTCTTATTCGGGAAGTTTGAAAATGCCGGTGGGTGACAAGTATCGTGTTTATCCGGCTGTATCCGTAGCATGGATTGCTTCCAATGAAGAGTTTATGCATCGTTTCTCCGTGTTGGATTATTTGAAACTGCGTGCTTCATTCGGTGTCACCGGCAATGATTCCCGTCTGTTCTATGATATGGACAAACAGTTCAATGGTCCCGGACAGGAATATATTTTCGTAGGTACTACTTCTACAGGAGGATTGGCACAGGGTGGTTTTCCTTCGAAGGGGATCGAGCCGGAAAAGGAATATAAAGCAAACTTCGGAGTGGAAGTCGGGATTTGGAAGGGACTTTCCATGCAGGTAGACGCTTTCTATAACCGGAGGAAAAATATCAGACAGTATGCCGGTGGAGTATATTCTTCTGTGGTAGGTAGGGATGTAGGTTCGTTGTTTACCGGTGAAGTGAAGAATTATGGTGGAGAGATAACGCTCGGATGGCAACAGCAGCTTGATAAGTTCAGTTATTTCATAAAGGGGAATTTTTCTTATGCCAAGAATGAAATAGTCAATATCAATGAGGAATATCATCCTTATAAATATATGTATGCGACAGGCAATTCAATCGGGCAACTTTACGGGCTGATGGCAGAGGGACTGTATCAGAAGGAAGATTTCGACGCACAGGGAAATCTGCTTCCCGGACTGCCGGTTTCTACGTATGAGTCCGAACTTCGACCGGGAGATGTGAAATACAAGGATTTGAATGGCGACGGAAAGATTGACGATTACGATCATTGCCATCAGCAGTATTCCACTCTGCCCGAAATCTATTACGGGTTTTCATTGGGGGCGGATTATAGAAATTGGGGGATAAAAGCCCATTTTCAGGGAGTGGCGCACCGTTCCGTATCGACTATGCTAGCCAGTATTTATCATCCGTTGTACGGCAATGATAAGAACGTGTCTGAACATTATCTGGAGAACCGCTGGACGGATGCCACCCCGGATGCCCGATATCCGCGTCTGACTACTCTTTCCAACAATCACAACTTTCAGACGAGCAGCTTGTGGATGGAAAAGGGGGATTATCTGAAATTACGTGTGCTGGAACTTTCTTACAAACTTCCTGCCCGGTTTGCAGAAAAGATGAGGATGAGTGATTGCAGGTTGTTCCTGAAAGGCATGAACCTGTTTTCGATAGACCATGTCGGTATTATGGATCCGGAACAGATGGATATGGAGTATCCTTCATCGCGTTCTTATTTGATTGGAATCAATGTCTTATTTTAAACAAGAAGCAAGGTATGAAAAAATATAATCTATTGGCTTTGGCAGCTTGCTTGTGGATGACAACTGCTTGTAGTGATTTTCTGGAGCTTAATGAATCCGGATATAATTCGGTGGAATATCAGTTCTCTACTTTCGACAGGACGAAGGCGGTTGCTACCAATGTCTACGGATATCTGAAAGACGGGTACAGCGAAGTGTGTTCGACCATGATAGATGCGGCGACGGACGACGCGGTGAATGCCTGGAGTACAAACGGAATCAAAGGATTCTATGACGGTAGCTGGAATACAAGTGCACCGATAGGCGATGTATGGGAATATTATTACCGGGCGATTGCCGCAGCCAATTATTTCATCGAACATTGTCCGGCAGATTTTCCCGCTGCAAAGTATCAGGAGAAATATGAGGAAAAATTAAAGGAACTGAAGCTTTATCCTTATGAAATACAGGCATTGAGGGCCTATTTCCATTTTGAGTTATTGAAACGTTATAAGAATATTATTATTGCCGACCGGCAGTTTACGCTGGAGGAAGTCAATGAATTGCAGCCTGCTACATTTGCTGAAGCTGTCAACTGGATTGTCGGGGAGTGTGACGAGGCTGCGAAGTTTCTGCCGGTCACGTTTAAGGGAATGACTTCTACGGACGAGGTAGGCAGAGCCACCAAGGGAATGGCGTTGGCGTTGAAGGCAAGAGTGCTGCTGTATGCTGCCAGTCCGTTGAACTCGACGGACAACCAGGCGAAGTGGTTGAAGGCCGCCAAGGCTGCCAAAGCGGTTATAGACTTGAATGTCTATCAGGAAAAACCGGGTGAAGAGGTGATTAACAATCCCAATTCTCTTGATTTTATTTTTGGCAGATGGAATGGGGTGAGCAATAGTTTTGAGAGTGCCAATTTTCCGATAGGATATGAAGGCGGTAACTCGGGAGTGTGCCCTTCACACAATTTGGTTGAGGCTTTTGATATGCGGGATGGCACTCCGTTCGACTGGAATAACCCGGAACATCGCAACAAAGCTTTGGAACCTTCGGAGAGAGACCCGAGATTGGCACAGACTGTATTGATGAACGGACAGACATTCAAAGACAAGGTAGTGGAAAGTTTTATCGGAGGGATGAACGGACTTCCTAAAGAGGGAGCTTCTCCTACTTCCTATTATTTACGTAAACACTTGAAAGAAGCTACCGACCTGACTACGGGAAGTGCTACCTCATATCAACATATATGGCCTTTGTTCAGGTATGCGGAAGTCTTGCTGAACTATGCGGAGGCTTTGCTGGAAGCAACAAAAGAACCGGATTTCAAGGGGACTTTGGATAACGTTCAGTATACGGTATCACCTCGTGAGGCTGTAAATATGATTCGTACAAGGGTAGATATGAACGCTGTTGAAACGACTGGATATGATGCTTTTAAAAAGCGTTTGCGTAATGAACGCCGTGTGGAGCTGGCTTTCGAGGGACATCGCTTTTGGGATATAAGACGTTGGATGACAGGAACTTCAACGACCCGGATAGAAGGGCTCTCTATTACAGCCGTAAAGGACGAGAGCGGGGAAGGGTATATTTACTCTTATGAGAAGAAAACGGTGCAGGAAAGGATATGGGAAGAGCGGATGAATTATTATCCGATTCAGGATGTTGAATTATTCAAAAATCATAATCTTGTTCAGAATGAAGGTTGGGAAAGTAATTAAAATAAAAGCTGTTGAAGTGAATCGGCTGCTTTTCCTCATCGGAGTTTTGTGGTTGCCTGTTCTTTTACTTTCGTGCTCTGACGAGAACGATGAACAAAGGATAGACGAAGAACAGAAAGAGGGGATCCGGGTGGATTTCGGCAACGAGGTGGGGTATACGCCCGAGGACTTGAAGAACTGGCCGCATGCGCTGTTTGTATTTGAAAACAAAGAGTGTGTGGAGGTGCAGGAGTCATCGGATAACGCTTCTTTGTTTGTTTCTTCTGTGGGCGACCGAATGGTGGCACTGGCGTATGAAAGTAAGGAGAACCTTTCTTGGGGTTCCATGGCTTCGGGTGTACCTTTGTCTTCTTATCATCTGTCTGTGAAGGATGTCAATGAAGATATTCCACAGGTATGGATGGGACAGATGACGGTTGTAGCCGAAGAAGGGAATACATTGTCGTTGAAACCGGTCACTTCTGTTATGAAAGTGGATTTTGTACATGCTCCCGAAGCGTTCGAATCGCTTTCTTTTGTGTTGCCGGGGATGGCAAATCGGGTAAGAGTTTATTCCGGTGAGTTGGAATCGGTCGGAAACTTGTCTGCTGACAAGGAGATACGGGTGACAAAGCAGGAGTCGGGAAAAGAGACTGTTGTTTTTCCGATGTCGGATTCCGGCCGTTGGAATTTGGCCTGCAAGCTGGCATTGAAGAATGGTGAAACGGTGGAAAAGACGTTGCTTATCCCTGCCGGGATCAAGACCGGGCAAGCTTTGGAAATGAGTGTGGATTTTGCCAACTATGAAGTGGACGGAACATGCAGACTGATATATCGTTATACAGTCTACGGGATGTCAAAATGGACAAGTCATACAGTGGATATTCCACTGAAAGAAGAGGCGCCGGTAAAGGAAGAAAATCGTTATTATAAGGTGTCTGTCCTGCAGAAAGACGGTACTTGGAAAGAAGTTGATGTGCATTATGCGCTTTGTTCGGATGCTCCGGGACATCATGGCTCTATTTGGAATGACTGGAACAATTCGAAGAGGCTAAGGGATACGATGAGTTTTGTGAACTTTACGCATGACTTTGACGCACCTGTCAAAATCAGAGTGCAAAAGAAGAAAAGCTTCGGCAGTGTGAAAATTCGTCCGAGTATGTATGGAATCACTCCTGTCAATGTGGGGGACAACACGATTGAGTTTACTTTGCCGCAGTGGGAAAAGCGGAAAGTGTCTGTGGAGTTTGACGGTGACCGGTTCTACAATCTGATGATATTGCCGAATCGTCCTGATCCTGACCGTCCCGACCCGGATAATTTGCCCGCAGGTATGAAGTATTATGGTCCGGGTGAACATAATCCGGAGCGGATTACATTGAAAGAAGGAGAAACGCTGTATATAGATGAAGGAGCGGTTGTATATGGTAAGGTTGCAGTCTCCGGCAGCCATGTGACCATTACGGGACGCGGAATCTTGTCCGGTGCCAAACTGGCTCATACAGGAGAGACCTATGCACACGGTGCCTTGTTGATAGAGACGAATGCCAACAGGCTGTCCAACAGAGGCTATTTTACGATTTCCGGCATTACTGTTGTTGATTCCCCCAATTGGACATTGTCTGTTTATAACACCGACCATGTGATGATTGACAACATTAATATCCTGTGTTGGATATTGAATGGAGACGGTATTGACTTGTGTAGTGTGACGGATGCTACGATTCAGGATTGTTTCATACGTACATACGACGACTGCATTACTTTGAAGGTGAATTCCCTTTCGGTGACGGCAACCAGGGATATTCGTATAAAGAATAATTTGATTTGGGCGGATTATGCACGGGGAATTGTTATTGGTCCCGAGAGCGGGACAAATACTCGTGCAGGAATAAGTGATTGCACGATAGAGGATTGTGTGATTATGGAATATCCTACCAATTTGCTTGAAACCAGCAGTAGCAAGTTGAATTGTGACGGTGCGGGGCTTTCGATTTCCCAGTATCCTTCGGGTGGCGCCACTTCCGGAACGATCGAGAATATTACATTTCAGAATATAGTGATTGATAATATCTCGCAAAAGGGACGTCCTATGGTTATTTGGCAGAAAGCAAATCAGGACCATGCATTGATAAAGAATGTGACGTACCGGAATATTCAGATTCTTGATGAGGCTGACAGGTGTCAGGCTTCGGGGATTTATACCAATGGCAATACCATTAGCGGACTTGTATTTGATAAGGTGACTTATAATGGCACTCCTATTCATCAGTCCGGGAAATGGACGGTGGATAAACCGGAGAATGTAGATATTATTCATCAATAAAAACATGAAAGGTATGAAAATCAGATTGTTGTCAGGATTTGGCAAGTGGATAATGGCAGGAGGTTACTGCTACTGTTTGGTAGCAGGACTCGTTGCTTGTACTCCGGACAGGGGGCAAGTCAATGTGATTCCCCTTCCGAATGACATGGAGATAAAAGAGGGCTTTTTCGAGATAGATAGTACCAGGTTTGTAAATGAAGGTGCAGATAAGTTTATTACTTGCCATATTGATTCGGCTTCTTATAATGAGTTGGGAGATGAAGGATATGAATTGTCTGTATCTTCCGGGGCTGTTCATTTGAATGCGGCTACCGGGAAAGGGGCTTTTTATGGTAAGCAGACGTTAAGGCAACTGGTATCTTCTCGTGGAATACCTTGCGTGGAAATTAAAGATACTCCCCGTTTCGGCTATCGCGGGTTGCACGTGGATGTGTCAAGGCATTTCTTCCCTAAAGAGGAAATTACGAAATTGATGGATGAAATGGCCTTTTACAAACTGAATAAATTTCATTTTCACCTGACCGATAACGGCGGGTGGCGGATACAAATAGACAAATACCCCCGATTAACCTCTATGGGCGCTTTCCGTACTCAATGTGAGTGGGTGGAATGGTGGGATAAAAAAGACCGCACCTATTTACCTGAAGGAACCCCCAACGCTTATGGAGGTTATTATACAAAAGAAGATATACGGGAGATAGTGGCTTATGCGGAAAAACGATGTATTGAGGTAATTCCGGAAATTGAGTTTCCTGCTCATTCGGATGAAGTGTTTGTCGGTTATCCGGAACTTTGCTGCATGGGTAAACCTTATGCCGGTGGAGAGTTTTGTGCCGGTAATGAGCAGACCTATACTTTTATGGAAGATGTCCTGACGGAAGTTATCGACCTTTTTCCTTCGGCTTATGTTCATATTGGCGGTGATGAAGCCCGCAAAGTAGAATGGAAAAATTGTCCGAAATGCCGGGCTCTGATGACGAAGGAAGGGATAAAAGATTGGGATGAATTGCAGTGTTACATGATTGGGAGAATGGAAACCTTTCTTACGTCGAAAGGAAAAATGATGATAGGTTGGGATGAAATATCAAAGAATCAGTTGCAGCCTGCTTCTACGGTTGTCTCTTATCGGGGGCAGGAGTTTGCGTCTTATGCGGCGAACAAGGGATATAAGGTTGTTTTTACACCGGGTGCCGCACTTTATTTCGATTGGTATCAGGCTACTCCGGATACGCAACCACGGGCAATGACCGGATATTCTCCCATAAAGAAAATGTATAGCATTTGTCCTGTTGCCACTACTCCGGAAAGCGCTGTCCGCAATGAGCAGATGATTCAGGGAAAGTTTCTTGAACCGAATAGCGTAGCCTGGATTCGTCCGGAGAATGCCGGACGGGTGATTGGGGTGCAAGGTTGTGCATGGGCGGAGTTTATTAATGACGAGAAACATCTGGAGTATATGATTTTTCCTCGTTTGCTTGCTATTGCCGAGATGGCATGGACACAGGAAGAGAAACGTGAATGGCAGCATTTCAAGCCGCGTATGAATGCACATATTCCGCAATTGCTTGCAAGGGGAATTAATTCTTTTACGTTGACTGATGAAATAGAACTGACTACCCGCAAGGTGGAACACGGGGGAATGGAAGTGATGTTGGATACGGAGAAATATCCGGTTGAGATACGCTATACGTTAGATGGAAAGATTCCTGGAGCTACTTCCTTGAGGTATGACAAGCCTTTTATTATCAATGATTCGGTCGTGGTGAAAGCTGCGATATTCCGGGAAGGGAAAATACTTGGACCGATATTGGAACGTAATGTGGGAACAGAGAAGGAAATCAGGAATTATTTTGAGTATGTAGAACCGGAACACTGGAAGAACGTGAAACAATAGAGGACCGATGAAAAATATATTGATTTTATTATTTGCACTGTTTGCAGTGGCTTTAAAAGCTGACGACAGGACGGTGCCGGGAAGAACTTTGTCCGTTACTCCCCAAAATGCATTGATTCATTTACCCGAATTCCGTAAACGCTCGTATAAGGTTTTCATTCAAGATGAGAAAGGAATATGGCAACCGATAGAGGTTCGTAATGCGTTGGTTTCTTCTTTCTCGAAACATCCGCAGATATGGAATGATTGGGAAAATCAGAAACTGTTGCGTGATACGATGAGCTATGCGCTTTTTGTCCGGGATTTTGCAAAGAATGTGAAGGTGCGTGTCGAACCCTGTTTCCGGTTTCGGAACGTCGAGATACGTCCGGTATCTTATGGAATAGATTATAAAAGGGTAAAGGGCGGAATTGAGTTTGAACTGACGGATGCTTCGCAGAAAGTCTCCGTAGAATTTGACGGTGACCGTGCGGAAAATCTTTTTTTGTTTCCCGATTTGCCGGATGTGGATAAGCCTGCTCAGGATGTTCCGGACGTGCTTTATTACGGGGCCGGGCAGCATGATGCTGGACGTATCGTGATGAAAAGTAACCAGACGCTTTATTTGGACGAGGGTGCTTTTGTGTATGGATATGTTGTCGGAAAGGGGATAGAAAATGTCCGGATTGCAGGGAGAGGAATCTTGTGTGGTGCGAAGGAAACTCATTGCGATGAGAGGCGTACGCAATTAATAAATTTCGAGTATTGTCGGAACGTGGAGATATCGGGAGTTACTTTAATTGATTCTCCGGCATGGACGATCCGGTTGAAGAACTCGCAGGACTTGTTGGTTGATAATGTAAAACAGATTAGCTGGATATTGAACTCGGACGGACTGGATGTTTGTAATAGCCGCGAGGTTAGGGTACGTAATTGCTTTTTCCGGAATTATGATGATTGTATCACTATCAAGAATCAGGAACTGGCGAAAATGGGGTGTGAGGATGTTTTGGTAGAGAACTGTGTCGGTTGGACGGATTGCGCCAATGTGTTTCTGGTCGGCCCGGAGTGCGGAACGTCTCGTGAACCTCGCACGAATTATATCCGGAATGTGACTTTTAGAAATTGTATCGTATTGGAGACACCTGCATTGTATGATAGCAAGGAGGGGGATGATGGCTGGAGAGGAGGATGTGCGGCTATTAATGCACGTGTTGGCATATACGAGGGGCTTGGCGGTGGTGGACGGATGTCTGACATTCTATTCGAGAATATACAGATTGAGAACTTGTATGGCGGACGACCAATTGCTGTGGAGATAGTAAGTGACGGTACAGATACAGGAAGTTTGTCCGGAGTTGTCTTTCGGAATATAACTTTCACAGGCGACAAATACCTGCCTGCCCAGGTACGGGGAGTAAGTCGTGAGTTTCCTTTACAGAATGTGACATTTGATAATGTTGTGTTTAACGGAAGACAGATAAAGAAGGCTGATTGTAGAAAATATCTGTTTGTCAATCCATATATAGAGAATTTACAATTTAAATAAATACGAATTACCATGAAAAAACTATTAACAACTTTATTGTTTGGAAGCATTTTTTCGGCTTGTGCCGAAAGACAACCGGTTCCTGCCATTCCGTCAGATCCGGAAATAGAAGGAAAAATAGAGAAACTGCTGAAAGGCATGACTCTTGAAGAGAAGATTGGCCAGATGTGCGAACTGACCATTGGGGTAGTGACGGATAAAAACAATAATAAATTGAGCGAGGCGTTACTGGATACGGTGATTGGCAAATATAAGGTAGGTTCGTTACTGAATATTCCTTTCGGAGTCAGCCAGAAAAAGGAAGTGTTTGCAGAAGTGATCACACAGATTCAAAAGAAATCTTTGGAAGAAATCGGGATTCCATGCATTTATGGTTTGGATCAAATTCACGGGGCTTCATATACGCAAGACGCTACTTATTTTCCTCAAGGTATCAATATGGCGGCTACTTTCAACAGGGAACTGGCCAGGCGTTGTGCGGAGATTACGGCTTACGAGACTCGCGCTTGTTGTGTACCGTGGACATTTGCTCCTGTAATGGATCTCGGGCGCGATCCTCGTTGGCCGCGTATGTGGGAAAGTTTCGGGGAAGATACCTATGTGAATGCACAAATGGCTGTACAGGCTGTACGTGGTTTGCAGGGGGATAATCCGAATAAGGTGGATGAATATCATATTTCATCCTGTATCAAGCATTTTATGGGATATGGGGTTCCAGTCTCCGGTAAAGACCGTACTCCTTCTTCTATTACCGATATTGACATGCGTGAGAAATACTTTGCTCCTTTCAAGGCGGCGATTCGTGCGGGTGCCTTGTCGCTGATGGTCAATTCCGCCAATAATAGCGGGGTGGCGTTTCATGCCAATAAAGAGTTATTGACCGGATGGTTGAAGGAGGACTTGAACTGGGATGGAATGATTGTGACCGATTGGAATGATATTGATAATCTGTATTTTCGCGACCATATTGCAAGCAGCAAGAAAGATGCCGTCAGGCTGGCTGTCAATGCGGGTATTGATATGGCAATGATTCCTTCGGAGGGACAGTTTTGTATCGACTTGAAAGAACTGGTTGAGGAAGGGGCTGTTTCAATGGAACGTATTGACGATGCCGTACGACGTGTATTACGTTTGAAATTCCGCTTGGGATTGTTTGAGAATCCATACTGGGATATTCGGAAATATGACAAGTTTGGAAGTCGGGAGTTTGCAGAAGTGG
>OGJP01000151.1_pt1 | contig 69493 bp, 67 predicted proteins | sample 1572311 | NCBI WGS metagenome assembly OGJP01 (sample SAMEA2582093, study PRJEB24529) | metagenome | biome: Human gut stool | place: China | collected 2011
ATTGAAAATGGCTTTTTCCGGGGTTGGAGCCAACAAAAAATAAAAGCCGAAGAACGACATCAACGGCAGCGCAATGCAAAGTGAATAACTGTATATAGATGGTTCCATTGTGTAATATGCTTATTTATTTTGCAGGGCAAAGTTACAAAACTATCAGCGAACCGAAGTATTCTCACAGCTTCTTTTTATGTCTAAATAACACTGAAATACTTTTATATTAGATTGATATCGGGTTTACTTTCATCGTTGCCAGGTTCAAATACACCCCATGATGCTCTATCATCCCGTTGCGGAACATCTTCCACAGGATATTGCACCCGAGTTGCGCCAGCGTGGAGTTAATGAACAAGTCCTGCTTCTCCAATGCTTCTGCCAGCGAGCAGCTCGGACCGGAATCCTCCTCCTTCACTCTCGCGTATTTCACGAAACGGGTGATGACCTTCAGCGAGCCGACCGCTTCATACAGCGTGGAAGCCGGTTGCCTGATTTTTTTCAGCACGGTCCCCATTATAACCTGTCCGGTCGTTTGCGTGTTGCCGAAGTCCATCCAGTAGAGTGGCGTGGCATTGTCCGTGTAGGAGGCCGGCGGCATCTTTCCCAGCACGTTCCACAGGTCGAGCCGGGACTTGATGTTGTCCGTGCAGGTGACGGTGATGTTCGCGATTTCATCCCGTTTCACCTCCTTCAACACCGACGGATAGGGTCTGGGCTCCGCTTTCCAGTCGTTGCCGAAGAAATTATTGACACGGGTAATGAGGCATTTCGCCTTGTTCAGGCCTATGTCGGAATCACTGAAGAGTTGGCGTCCGATGTTGGTCCCGGACACGATGTCAGGGTCATAGAGCGTGACGGACAGGCCGGGGTGTCCGAGCGCCCGCAATGTCACGTCGAGCCGGGCCAGACATGTCAGCACCTGCGAACCGGTTCCGCCCGCGCCGATAAGATTCACTGTTACCGGGTGCTGCGGGTCAATCAGGTAGTTGTCGATATAATGCACTCTTTTCATTTCAGTATGTCCTTTAGTTTCAAGTTGTTCAACGGTCTCAGTTCTTCAAGGTCGAAAGGTCTGTCCTTTGCCGCTTTCGTGACCAGAACGAGATTTGATTTGGTCGGGTTGCCATGCGCTCCCAGATGGGAGAACTCCGTCAGCCAGAACTTCCTCTCCCAATATTCGAGCAGTTTCGCGTAGGTCAGGTCTTTCGGCTTCTCTATTCTGGCGGAACCCAGACAGACGCTTGCCTGCGTCACGTTGAAGAACGGGGCGGCATAAAGTTCCGTCTTTTCCGTCGGTTCCCTGTCTTTGCAGGCATAGACATTCAGGTGGCTTTCTCCGGCCTCGTAGATGATTCCCGGCAGATGATACTCCGCGTTCTCTATCTTGAGGGCTTCCTTGAAGAACATCATACGTTTCCGGGGAGAGTTGTACCAGATGTATTTCTCGCTTCCCTTACGCGGGTCGCACCACAACAGGTTGGACGGTATCCTTCCATACGGTGTGGCGCTGTGCCTTTCGGAATAGCCCCGTACCAGCTCGTTCATGAACTCCGCCGTCACCGGACGGCCTTCGCCCATTATACCGCTTTCATCTATATCCCTGACCTCGATGAAATAACTGTTGTCATATACATAATGACTGTTGTCTTCCCGGGCATAGGCAATCAGCGCTGCCCGCGGATGGAGCAGCGTCCTGAGTTTTCTTGTCAATTCGTTCGTTTCCAGCATGTTTTAACAGATTATATTGATGAACTTATCCGCCCATTTGAAGAACCGCTCCGGATAGTCATCCATCCGGAACAGTTCTCCGGTATCGGACGAGAGGTCGCAGGTCGTTACCGGCGTGATGTCATAGGTCTCCCTGCTGTTTGAATTGTAATAGTCAACGAGATATTCAGACACTATATCGTTGATGTCATAGACGACCCTTATCTGCTGTTGCAGGTACATCGGATGGAAATCCGGATTCTCGGAGTAGTAGGCGTCATACCCGTACCCCATGATGCCCCGTTCCGGTGTCAGGAAGGGCAGACCGCTCCTCATGGCGTCGACCAGCTGCCTTTCAAACCCGTTTTGGGGAGTGTACGAGCCGATTGCCCCCGGCAGGTCCTTGTAATAGGACTTTGCAGCCACCCGCCTGAGCAGCCTGCCTATTTTCCCCTCCTGATAGGAACGCACAAGTTTCACCCGGCTTTTCCATTCCTGCGGGTCATCGCCTCCGTCCTCCGAGAGCAGCTCGAATATGAACTCCGCGTCATCGTCATCCAGAATGGTGCTGATACCGTTGGCCGTCATCAGCTTGTGGATAAAGGTAATGGCGATCCTCCTTAAAACGGGACTGAGTGATTCCAGGAACCTCACAGGGAAATAGTACAGCGTCAGACTTCCCCACCGGTGGTACTTCCACAAACGGAAGAAGAGCCTGCCTCTTTCCTGCTCGATATTGACATTCAGCTCATCCCCCACAAGCGCGTCCATCTCGTCGTACAGCCTGGCTATGCCCTCCCCGATACTGTTTCCCGGTGTGTGCGCCGCTTCCTTTTGCAGCAACAGGGCATACTTGAAAAAGGAATCACGCAGGAACTCATAGTTTTCCCGCGTGATTACATTGATGCTGCCGCATTGAAGTCCGTCGTATGTCTCCACGACAAGGCTTTTCAGGGCAACCGGTGCAAGCGCCGTGCTCAGAAAAGAATTACGGCCCCGCTTGGAGCCGCAATCCGTTCTTTCCTGTCCACCCCGTATCGGGTTTCCCTCCGTGTCTGCCCGATGATGAGCCTTGCCAGCTGTTCCTGCCGGTGTTCGTCCAATGGTACACATGGTTTCTTGTTTTTCTTTTTCCTGTTCTTCCTCATATATCCTATCCTTTGGTTCCGACAGTGGTCTTGAACTCGTACACGGCCTTGTCATCCTTGAGTACCGGACCGTGTACCGTCGCGGTTGTCAGTTCAGGATAAAAGTTGGAGTAATAATTCATGACCATTTCCGGGCTGTCCGACGGGTTCGGATCGTCGAGCGTGACCATTCCGCTGCCTTTCTTGAACGTGAATGAACGTGTCATTCCTGTGATTTCGAGTGCCATAGTCTTAAACTGTTTGATAGGGTGAATACTTGGGTTCTAACATGGATTGGGGAAAATCGGGATATTCCTCGTAATCCTTGGGATTGTAATTGATTTCTTCGTCTGCGGGGTATTGCATCCGGTAGTCTTCAGGCGTGAATTCCGGTTCCTGCCAGTGCGTGACTTCCTGACCGCCATAGTTTTGCGGTTGTACGGAAGGCTGCTGTGCGTATTGCGGTTGTGGTGGGGTCTGGTGTTGAACCGGTCTGTGCGGCGGTTGCTGAGGTGGCCACATCGAAGGCTGTTGCAGTTGTCCGGCCATGGATCCCGGTACCTGAGGCTGTGGCGGATAGGGCGGTTGCTGTACGGAAACTGCCATAGGTTGTGGCTGCGGTTGCTGTCGCTGTTGTGCCGTTGCCGCCATAGGTTGCGGTCGTGGCTGCGACTGGGCTTGCGGCACCGGTTCATCCATCAGTTCGAACAGGCTGCCCTTGTTCATCGCCTTTTTCTGCTGCTCCATCATTTCGTCAATCTTCTTCTGGTCCTGTGGCTTGGCATGGAGGCGTGCCTGAGAGAGTGCGGTGACGGCATCCTTATGGTTCTTGGCCGCGATCAGCTCCTCCGCTTTCTTGAGGTGTTTCTCGTATTTCTCCCGCCTCTCCTTCTCCTCTTTCGTCTCCTTGGCCTTTGCATCCTTCGCCGCCTTACTTTCGGATGCGGCCTTCTCCGCCTGCACCTCGAATTGAGCCATGTTGGTGATTAGTCCCACCGCTTTCTGTATCGGGCGTGCGACGGTTTGCAGGAATCCCGCGTCCAGTTCCTCGGGCTTCCCGTTGACCGTCAAGGGTACGATGTGGTTCTGAGCCTCGTCCTTCAGCCCGTTCGACTTCGGCAGCGTGGATACTGCCAGTTGTCCGTTTGCTTTACGGATGACCAGCGTAAGGTCCACGCCTTCGGTCATCATCTGGTTGATTGCTGTAAAAAACATAATTGTATGAATTAAAGTGTGAATAACCGTATTCTTTCTATCTGTTGAAGAACTCCGCCAGCAGCCTGTTCCGGTCGGGATGGCTGCATATCTCCAGTACCGGGTCCAGCAGCGTGGAGATGTGTACGGGTCCGCTTCTTTCCCGTGGGGGGAATTTGACGGTCGGTTCCGGGACAGGATACTTCCTTCTTGCCGGTATCGGCACTGGTATCTGTACCGGTGCCATCGGCGGTCTTGAGATGATTGCTTGATTCATGACTCTATAATTTTAATTGTGAATACCTGGGCTTTGGCAGCCCGTTGAACTACAAGGGCTTTACGGCAAACGCTTCCGGAAAGGCAAGGCTTTCGGGAAAAATACCGCAAGCCCTCCGGGCGAGGATGATTTTTCCCCGAAACCCGGAGGGCCCGGCCTTGCCGTCCGAAAAGAGGCGTTTGCCAACTTTGCCCGGTAGTTCTCCGGTCTGTCAATGGCTGTATATGCCTCCCTTTCCTTTCCGAACGTGTTTTCATTATCCCTGTTTCCATAAGGCATGGAACACAAAAAGAGCCGTCCTCCGTGAGGACAGCCCTGTCCTGCAAGGTATTGCAGCGGTTTATATGCCGTATTTGTTCCATCTTCCTATATTTTATGCCGGTGGAATCAGAATACCAGGTAGCTGAGGATACAAAAAAGTATCGCCGCTGCCACCAGGAAGCAGGCTACCTTATAGAGAAACCTGAAGAATCCCCTGAAACAGACGATGGCGACTGCCGTCCACACGGGCGACACGCCTCCTGAATACAGATAACCGAACACGATGAAGGCCGCGATGGCCAATACTGTCATCCTTGTCCATTTGCCTGTTGTCAGTTTTCCGATATATTCCCTCGTTTTCATGACCGTATATTGTTAATGGGTGAAACATGTCATTTCCAATTTCGGGGGCCGGAGAGCGGACCGCCTCCACAGGCAAGGTTTTCGGGGAAAATACCGGAGCGGGGCGAGGATGATTTTCCCCGAAACCTGCAAGGCCCGACCTTGCAGGTGGAAACGGGCGGTTCCGCTACCTTTGCCCGCAGAATTGGAATGGCGGGATCATTTGCCTTTTGCACCTTTGGGCTTGGGAAAAGAAAGTTTCAGGTTAAAACTGTCGTCAAAGGTGAGTGCCGCATCGAAAGAACATCCTTTCTTACCCTTGAAACCCTTGATAAGCCGGGTGGAGCCGGATGAGAAAAGCTGTTCAAGATGCCGGTCGGTCAGTTCCTTGTTCAGGAAACGGCGGAACACCAGCAGCCCGCATCCTTCACGGTCGCATTTCGCGACCTTGGACTTCACCACCACGTTGCCGGCCTTGCACTTGGGACAGGTAAAGGCGTGTGATGACGGTTCCGGGAATTTGAGGCGCAATATCTCGCCGGTTACTTTTCCGGTGTATTCCCTGATGGAGAGCATGAAGCTGTCCGGATCGAGGGTACGTCCCTCTATCCGTGCCAGTGCCCTTTCCCATGTGCCGGTCAGCTCTGCATCGGCCACCATCATGTCCTTCACCGATTCGTAGAGGTACAGCCCCTTTTCCGTCGGCAGGATACTCTTGCCGGAACGCTCGACATAGTTACGTTTGAACAGGGTCGTGATGATGGCGGCACGGGTGGCGGGTGTGCCGATACCCGAATCCTTGACAGTCTCACGTGCCTCTCCGTCCGTGATATCCTTTCCGCAGTTCTCCATGGCGGCAAGCAGCGTGGCTTCCGTGTAAAGCGGCCTGGGCAGGGTCTTCTTCTGCGACAGTCCGCGACCCGAGAGCGGAACCAGCCCGCCTTCGGCAAACAAGGCCGTTCCTCCGCCATCTTCCGGCTCGTCCTTTTCCCGGTCCTCCTTCCGGGCGAATACCGCCCGCCAGCCCGTGTTGACGATGAAGGCGGAGCGGGAGCGGAAATCCATGCCCCCGCACATACACTCCATGAGCAGCCGCTCCTTCTCGCAGGGCGGGGAGAAGGCTTCCAGCATCCTGCCGGCTATCAGGGTGTAGACGGCGGATTCCGCCTCGGACAACTCTTCGGGAGCGACACCCGTGATGATCAGGGCATGGTGGTCGGTCACTTTCGTGGTATCCACGCTCCGGGTGTTCAGAGCGGAAAAATCGAAAGTGCGTCCGTACTCCCTGAACAGAGGCATGGCAATGATTTTTTCCAGCAAGGCGGGTATATTCGCCATGATATCTTCGGGTATGTACCGGCTGCCCGTTCTCGGGTACGAGACCAGTTTCTTCTCGTACAGGGACTGGGCGATGGAAAGAGTCTTGTCCGCCGTAAGGTCGTGGTGGATGTTGCAGTCCTTCTGAAGGGAGGTCAGGTCATACAGAAGTGGGGCCTGCTGGAAAACCGTGCCACGCTCCACTTTGGTGATTGTCACCGCCGAGCCGGGAATGATGCGTCCGTATGCCGTTTCCGCCGCTTTCTTGTCCCCGAAGTGCTCCGGATGGATGAACAGCCGGTGCGCCTCTCCCTGCTTCAGCGTGATATGAAGCTGCCAGTATGGTGTGGAGACGAAGTTGCGGTTCTCCTTGAAGCGCGCGCATATCATGGCGAGGGTCGGGGTCTGTACCCGTCCGATGGAGTTGTTCGCCGAACCGGAGACTGCCGCCAACGCGCGGCTGGCGTTCATGCCCACCAGCCAGTCCGCCTTCGCCCTGCTGTCCGCGGCCGCATAGAGGCTGTCGTATTCATATCCTTCCCTGAGGTCTGCCATCCCCTTTCGGATGGCCTCATCGGTAAGCGAGGAGAACCACAGGCGTTTGAAAGGCTTGGTACAGCCCAGGTGGGAATATATCCACCGGAAGATGAGTTCCCCCTCACGCCCGGCATCGGTCGCCACGATGATGCTGTCACATTCGGAGAACACCCCGTCGATGACCTTGAGCTGCCTGCCGGCGGCGATGTCCGTCACCATGCCCCTGTCCGTACGTATCTGTCGTTCCACAAGACGGAACGGTTCGGGAAGCATCGGAAGGTCTTCGGCGGTGGTTCTCGTGTAGCCGTATGTTCCCGGCAATGCCAGTGATACTAAATGTCCCAGCGCCCATGTCACCATGTAGCCGTTTCCTGTTATGTAGCCGTCCTTTTTCTCTGTAGCCCCGACCACACGGGCTATCTCCTGACCGACACTCGGTTTTTCTGCTATGATTGCTATCATGATTCGGATAAGAATTAAGCCGTTTCCCGCTTGCCGGCGTACGGAGGGACGGGAAACGGCGGTTATACATTCGGTTTACATAATTATAAAGGTGGAGTTACTCTCCCACGGACTTGATGCCGAGGATTTCGAGCAGCGGGTCACCGTCCTTGCGTACCAGCTGGAGTGTGGCGTCCATCACCACGTCCACACCGAGGAGCACGAGGCTGAGCGGCATCACTTTTGTTTTCTCTCCCCTGAGCAGCGTGTCAAGTTCTCCCGACATCTCCAGCTCGTCCTTCAGGATGCCGATGCCTGCCAACTCGTCCCAGTTCACGTCCTCCGCCTTGAAAGGCGTGTTGTTTTCCTTGTTCATTTCCATGTTCTGATTCTTTAGGATTTCACATTCGTTTTACTTTTACTTTGACCGTCAGGCTATGCTCGCGCCCCTGGATTGGCGGTTTTCCTCTCCCTGTCTTTGTGCGGCGGACACCACGTTGCGCTGCGCGGCGTCGCGTCTGCGGTCGGGGTTCTCGTTGTAGAAGTCCAGCCGTCCCTGGTTGAAGTTCGCCTTGACGTACTGCGAGATGGTCTTGCCGTCATACCCCTTGATGCCCTCGACCAGTACCGCCTTGCCGCTTTGGAGGTCGGCACGCTGCTTGCGGGTAAGCTCCACGTCCCATACCTTGGCCGGTATCTTGAACTCCTCGCGCTGGTCGAAACCGTCCGGTGTGCGCGAATAGCTCAGACGGCCCGTTTCGAGGTCCGCCTTGATGAATGAGGAGAATTCCTCGCCCCTGCGGTTCACCATGCCGTTGAGGAAGATGGGCCGCCCTTCACGCAGCTCTTTCTGCTCCTCGGGAGTGACCTTCACGCCGCCTATTTCATTCGGGATGTAGATTTCCCGTGCGCCTTCAGGGGAGTCGGGATTGTAGCGGGTGTAGGACGGGCGGCCTGTCGCTTCGTCGAGCTTCACGTAGGAGGAGAACAGTTCCCCGTCCTTGCGTTTCATGCCCTCCACGAAAATGGCCTTACCCCCGTTCAAATCATCGATCTGTTTCTTGGTCAGTTCCACGCCTCCCAGATACTGCCGGTTGAAGAGCTTGTCGTTCTCGAAGATGAACTCCACGCCCCTGCGCTCGGCATTGACCTGGATGTGGGCATCGAACGGATTGCCCGATCTGGCCGTCATTCCTTCGATGAATATTTTCTTTCCTTCACGCAGGTCGTTCTGTTCCTGTTCGGTCAGTTTCACCCCGCTGATTTCACGTGGTATGAAGACATTCTCGGCTTTCATCGCCACCACCTCGTTGGTCAGCTTGTCGATGCTGACGAAAGAGGGGACATACTCGCCGTTGCGGTTTTTCAGTTCCACGACACGCCCCATGTTGCCCGTCTCAAGCAGGTTCTTCTTGTCCTCGTCAGAGAAGATGTGTCCGAAGTAGGGACGGTCGAGGTCGGGTTTCTGCCGGATACCGTGGATGCCCAGTACGATGTCCCCAGCCCGGGACTGCTGGAACGAGAGCCTCGCGTCGGTACGTAATACGGCGGAGCCGAAGTTCATGCTGATGGGCACTACCTGGTTGGTCTTGTAGCCTCTGAGCATCTGGTCGAGCAGCCCCCGTTCCTGAAGTTCCTCACGGGAGAGCCCGAAGTTCTTCAGCTGTTCCCAGTTGATCATGGACTCGTTGTAGCGGTACTGGGGCTGTTGCTGCGTGCCTCCGCCTTGGGCGGCCTGCTGCTGTGTTTCATTTTCTTTTGCCATTTCTTCTTGATTTTGATGGTTGATACTTTGGTTTTCCTTGTCGCGGGGGACAATCTCGTACTGTTTGAGGAATTCTTCCACCGCGTCTGTCTTTTTTCCGGCGGCGAGGTCTTCGATGGCCTGCCTCACTTTCGGGTCGTCCAGTGCTTTCTCCTTGACGGAGAGGATGCCGAAGCGTGTCGGGTCCTTGAGCTGGCTCCAGAAATTCTTCAGGAAATTCTCGAACATGCTGGCATAGCGGTCGATTTTCAGAAAGGAGTTTGTATGCTCCTTGTCTGCCGGAACCGTCTTGTACCTGCCGTCCTTGTCAATTTGGGACACTGCCTGTAAAATCAGTTCCATCTTGTCGAGGATAAGGATGATGTCGCTCATCTGTTCGTTCTCGGCGACTTGCGGTTTAGGGGGATCGTCCCTTCCATTTTTCTTTGCCATAACTTTGTTTTTTTAGGGTTGATAACTATGATTGTCAGTGCAAATATATAGGATGATTTCTGATATATAATTGATTTACAATACGTTGTGCTATATGTTTCACCGTTTGTCATCCTGTTTCACTGCGGGAGGAAAAGCGGGAGGCGGAAAAACGGGAAAGTCAGAGGAAAAAGCAAGGAAAAGCACCGGATTAAAAAGGCGGAAAAGGGCGGGCACACACGAATGGTAAGCCCCAGGACAAGAAAAAACGGCAGGAACGCCACGAAACCGACAAGGAGAAAACCGTATTATGCAGAGTTGCGAGCGAGCTGTCTTTAGTCCCCGCTTCCTTGTGCCGCTCTATAAGACAGGAAGAAGATTTTGTATGGGAGATGTGTTGACGGCGTAATCCATTGGGACATCAAGCACGGCAAAATACCGCCGTCAGATTGTTTTTTATCTTGTCCTATGCGTCGTAGGTCGCTTCGCTTGCTAAGTCCCGACCGTCTCCACAACTCGGACGGCGATACCGGAACGTTTTTTCGGGTGAAAAATTACCGCAGGGAATTTTTTGCCCGAAAACCGGAGGCCCGAACGTGGAAGGTATCGTCCTCCGGGTTATCTTCTTGAAGGGACTTGTCAAGCGAAGCGTGCTTATGATGGATTTTTATAGAGGAATATGGAATAAGACACCTTGATGATAAAAGTGCGCTAAAAAAGTGCAGAAGTAATCAGATTTTGATTACCTTTGCACTAAAAACGCTCGCTATGACAATAAGAGAATGGATTAGAGATAGGGAAATTGGTGGCTTTCCAACTTTTTCGGTTGATGATGTAAGGCAAACATTTCCTGATTATTCGGAGCAAGTCATCAAGAATGAATTATTCCGATTATCAAAACAAGGCATCTTATGTCCTGTGTATAAAGGCTTTTATGTCATAATTCCTCCTCAGTATGCAGCAAAAAGGATGGTTCCTCCAATATATTACATTGATCAATTGATGTCGTATCTGAATAAACCATATTATATCTGTTTATTGAATGCCGCAGAAATTTTGGGTGCAGCTCATCAACGGCCACAGAAGTTTTCTGTAATGACGGTATTCCCAAAGTCTTCCGTCTCTTCATCAAAGAATAATTCGCTTGTTTGGGGATATCGCAAGGAGATTCCATCTGATTTTTTATTGTTCAAGAATTCTGAGACAGGAGTGATATACTATTCAAATGCTGAATTGACAGCCATTGATATTGTACACTATGAACAATATATCGGTGGCCTCTCAAGGGCAGCGACCATTTTGGATGAATTAGCAGAAAAACTTGATTTTCGTAAAGCTTCCGATAACTTATTTAACTATACATCAATCGCTACTATCCAACGATTGGGATATATATTGGATGATATTTTAGAACAGAAAGAGATTGCAGAAGTGTTACATTCTGAATTATTGACATATGTCAAGCGTTTTAGATATATTCCCCTTAGTACACACAAAACTGATGAGAATGCAGAAAAGAATACTCGTTGGAAAGTTTATATAAATTCGATAATAGAAACAGACGAAATATGATAAACAGAACAGCCATTACCCAATGGAATAAGATTGTTCCTTGGAATGATAATGCACAAGTAGAACAAGACCTTATTATCTCTCGTGCATTAGTCGCTATTTTCAGTGATAAATTCCTTGCTTCACAGCTTGCGTTCAGAGGAGGAACCGCACTTCATAAATTATATCTGTCGCCACAGCCTAGATATAGTGAAGATATTGATTTAGTACAAATCACACCGGGACCGATAAAACCAATCATGTTCAAGCTAGGTGAAGTCTTAAGTTTTTTGCCTGATAGGGTTACAAAACAAAAGCGATATAACAACACGATGTTATTTCGTATGGAGTCGGAAATCCCCCCGACAATCCCCTTACGTTTGAAAATAGAGATAAATTGTTTTGAACATTTCAACGAATTGGGATTGGTTAAAGTTCCATTTGAGGTGGAGAATAGCTGGTTCTCAGGAAAATGTGAGATAACCACATATCGTTTGAACGAATTGCTGGGAACAAAATTAAGAGCATTGTATCAAAGAAAAAAAGGCCGCGACCTTTTTGATTTGTATGTTGCACTGTCGGAAGCGGTTGTGGATATTAATGAAATTTTACGTTGCTACAACCGTTATATGTCGTTTGTTGTGCAACAACCACCTACTTACAAACAGTTCATTAACAATATGGAAGAAAAAATGTTAGATCCTGATTTTTTAGGTGACACTCAGAATCTTATCCGTCCGGATAGAGAATTTAATCCACGATTGGGTTATGAACTTGTTTTGGAAAAATTGATAGAACGAATGCGGAAATAAATATAATATTATCAGATAGGACAAAATAATAGGTTATATGAACGTGGATCATTTAGATTGCCTTTTCCAAGAGTACGGATATGATGTAAAAGAAAGAACCGCATCATATAGGGTGTATTTGCTGAATCAAGGTATGTACCATGGAGCAGAAATCCAAATAATGGACGATGATATTGATGCTACTCCGATACTTGATCGTTACTCCAAATTGGGATATCATGCAAAACAACAAAGGTTCAAATCGATTGAACAAGCAGAAAGTTATTTATTTAAGGGGTTCTTTAATACACAAACTACTGCAAATGATATAAATAGAAGATATACAGAATTTGCTGCTAATCAAGTAAAACATTATTGTAATTGTGGTATTAAGTACCAGTATATCAGTATGCCATATTCTATATATAGTGAAGGTGCGGAAGATACTGTTAGTGGAACTTCAGATATCATTTCTGCAATTAAAGAAGCAATCAATAGAAAGGGGGCACATCTTGTAGTGGTAGAAGCAGCTGCTGGATTTGGTAAGACCTGTACAGCATACGAAGTATATAAATCATTTTTAGATAATAGTGAATATCAAAAGCCCATTTTTACAGAATTGTCAAGAAATAGGGATGCAAAGCAGTTTAAATATATTCTTTGGTCTGAAATTGACAAAGAGAAGGATACGACTGCTAAACAGGAATTAGTTGTTTACAATATAAAAAAAGGGAAAATCCCTCTTATTATTGATGGGTTTGACGAATTACTGTCCAAAAACATAGACAATGGAAAGGCTGGACAATTGAATGAATTTGAGCAAGTTGAAACAATGCTTTCTACCATAGGAGATTTGTTGACAGATGAAGCTAAGATTATTCTTACCTCTAGAAAAACTGCAATATTTGCAGGCGCTGAATTTGGAGATTGGGTTGATTCTTACAATGGAAACTTTGATGTTATCAGATTTCAATTAGAGAAACCCAATATTAAGCAATGGCTTTCAACAGAACGTTATGAGGAAATCATTGGAAAGAATGTTCCTTTGGATAATATTTCAAATCCTGTTCTACTAACTTATTTACGAAATATAAGCAAGGAGGATTTTAGTGATTTATTGGTTTATCCAGAAACGATTACGGATAAGTATTTTGAATATCTACTGAATCGGGAAAAAGAAAGGCAAAATCTTATTATTCGTTGGGAAGACCAAATGCAGATATTTGAAAATTTAGCCAAATCTTTTGTTGATTTTGATATAACTGGTGAAAATAGAAGTTTCGTCAAAGAACTGATTATAGAATATAACAAGTCACGTCTTTTGTATTATAAAGAGTTGACACCGACAAAACAAACTTTGGATGAACTTGCTGACACACTTACAAATCATGCCCTATTAGATAGAACAGGGAATAAAGATTTTATAACTTTTATCAATGAATTTATTTTTGGGTATTTGCTCGGAAAATCAATTCAGAAAGAACCTGTCACATTTTTGCAAAAACTTAACCCTATACCTGAGCATCTAATCGAACTGGCAATTTACGCATACAAATATTCTTCCAATGATGATAAATTAAAATTATGGGATAAGTTTTCTGTTATAAAAGATAAAATGTCTTTGTATTTGGCTGTTACCACAGATTGCATTCTTTTAAAGAAAGTAACAGGTAATTATAAATGTGCAGGATTGAATTCTTTCCATTTTGAAGATATTAATATCCTTAGTGAAGAATGTAAGTTTGTAGAAACTTCGTTTGTCGATTCTGTTTTTGAGAGATGCACTTTTGATGTAAACGCTTTTTATAATGTTACATTTACAGGATGCAAATTTATTGATTGTGATGTGAATAGTGATTTGTCTTCTGGTTCTAACAATATTCATTGTTATGGATGCGATGACTATAACACTGGCTTTATATCTTCTTTGGTAAAAGTTACGACATCTTCTGTTTTGCAGAAACAAGAAGATATAGATCTAGAGATTGAAATACTTAGCAAGTATTTTAAAGTTGATGGAAAATCTCCCAAAATGAGGTATATCTCTACCCTTAGAAAAGAATTTGGAGAAAAGAATTTGGATGTCGTTTTTGCAACTTTTGAATTATTAAAGAAAAAAGGAATGATTCTGATTGACGGGAATAATTCGCACATTTCAAAATCAGGTATTGCATATTATCATAAGAACATACAAGTATGAGTGCAGGAAATAAAGTTTTGAGGGATATAGTTACAGATTTGGAGGCTGTCTTGAACAAATGTGGCGTAATGTACCATGTGTTTTATCGTACTAAGTCAGAAATGTCTATTAAAAATAAACTTGAGAAAAAATCTGAAGAATATCGTAAAGCCAACAAGAAGATGCAAGATTTATTGGCTCTTCGTATTACTTTGTATTTTACGGATGATGTAGAACTTGTTCACAACTATCTAAAAAGTCAGTCCAATTTTGACAGTGAATCTGTTGATGAAGCCGAAGTTGATAAATTCTGTCCCAAAAGACTAAATTTAATTATGCGTGTTCCAAATAATCTTCAGCAAGATATGAAAGCGGCAATAAAAGAAACTGGTTATGAAGATTTAATTGATAACACTTATGAAGTTCAAATCAGAACTATTTTATCGGAAGGTTGGCACGAAGTTGAACATGATTTACGTTATAAATGCAAAGAAGAGTGGAATGAATTTAAAGAGGAATCCAGACTTCTGAACGGAATTTATGCTACCTTGGAAAGTAGTGAATGGTCAATGCTTACATTATTTGACAGACTTTCATATTCCCAGTATAAAAATAAAGTTTGGAATAGTATGTTACGCAATAAGATGAGAGTTCGTTTTGCTGATAAAGGTTTGTCAGAAGAACTTTGTAAATATTTGTCAAACAATAATAAAACTGCAAAATTATTGTATCGTGCAAATAGAACCAAAATATTGAAATTAGTAATGGAAAAAGGCTTTGCATACCCTCTCACTTATGATACTGTGTTACATCTTATCAATCATATTATTGTAAAAGATAAAATATTAGCGAATTTTGAAGATAAAGTTTTGAAACGAGATATGGATATAATGTTTGGTGAATTATAGCAGTAGTTGATATTAGCACCATTTTTACTCACTCAAATAAACAAAAATGGTGCTTTTTATGGTCTTACTTTTTTACATATGTATGCTCCATCCGTGGAACGGTTCCATGACTACGGCAAAAGATTCATCCGGTCTGCTTTAGTAGAATTATAAGAAAAACTTCTGTCTTGCATGAGCCCGTTCCAATACATGCAGATTGCCGTATCCGATGGATTTCAGTTCTACCAGCAGGCTCCTGTATTCTTTTTCCGTCGCGGGCAGTGTCCCGGAGATGATTCCCTTGTAATCGGCTGCGCCATGCTGTCCCGCATGCATGTAGGATGTGATTGTATTTTCGGATTCGTTCCACGGTATATATGGAAAGAGAGCAATTACCCCGCCTTCCTTGAACCGTCTGAACACTACCTTAATAGGTGTTTCCATATCAGTCTGTTGTCTATCCGTATATAATCTTATCCATTTCCCTATCGGGAAACGTGCATAATTCTTCGTTGGTACAATAGTAACGGATATTCTCGTCCTGTTCGACAGCTTCGTCCAAAAGGTTTCGCATGTCATTTTCCAGTTCATGTCCCAGCTCCTCCACCGATATCGTATAGGTTTCCATGCCGGTCGTAATCTCACGCGACGGGTATGCCTTGCCTTTGTAGAAAATTGTACCGATCTCTATGTCTTCGCCACGCCCGGCCATCCTGTCAAGGTATTCCTTGATAATATCCCCATGACACGGATGCGGTTTACAGAAGCATCCCAGAGTCTTTCCCTGCAACTCATGAACCCTGCGCCTGTATTCCGCATCGTTCACCAGCCTCCTGTAAAAATATTCGCGGAATCCGGCCAGTGTCCCGCCCCGGATCATGTCCTGCTTCAGCCTGAACGGATTACCGAAATACCCGTCTTGCCCTTTACCGGCACGACCGATATACACATCGTATGCCTCCTTACGGATATTCACTACTCTTGTATGTTTTCTGTTATCTGCCATACTCATTTGATTTTTAGTTATGATTCCGTTATGAAAGTGACCTTGTAGGTCTTACATGCTTTCCCGAAAGCGGGATTGGTGTCAAATTCCTTGTATGACTCCCAATCCACCGACATGGTGTAGCCGTTCGGAAAGTTTTCGGCGATGAACTTGGTTATCATTTTCTTGTCCTCATCAGACAGGAACAGTTCCTCCCGGGTGCCGTACTCCAATGCAAAAATCGCCCATTCGGGAATGTTGTCCCAAACGAGCGTCTTGCTGTTATTGCCATTCATAATCCTGCTGTTTATTGCTGTGATACCATAAGCTCTTTGATAATGTCGTCGAGCTCTGTTTCCCACTTGTCCGTTCCGTCAATCAGCGAGGGATAGGTAAGCTGTTTCCACTGCCGGTAATCGAAGAGTTTCATACGCAGCGGATAGTAGTCGAAAAGTTTCCGACCTTCGGAGAATACTCTCAAATGGTTTGTCCCGACTTCCATCAGCCTCAGACCATAACGTCCAATGATTTCGTGGAACCTTTTCATCGGGGTGAAGTTACTTCTGCTCATACCTTTTTATTTTTGAGTTAAACATTTCACGGCTCGTGAGCCGGTATTTTATTTCTTGCCTGCCTCGCTGTCCCGTGCCGGATTGTGCAAGGCTTTCCGGAAAAATACCGCAAGCGGAGCGCGGAAGATTTTTGCGGAAACCCGTAAGGGCTCGGCCTTGCTCAATCCTGACAGGCACGGGGCGACCTTTGCAGGCTGAAATAAAACAGCGGTATCCTATTCCTCCTTCCTGTCGCTGTCTTCTTTGGGTATCAGGTGCTGTAAATCAGGATCGGTCTTGATGCGTTGCATTTCATCTTCAATTATTTGCAGCACGTCCGCCTTGATACGTGAATAGTTACGCTCTATCTGCTGCTGCATGATGTCGTTGCCGTCCGCATCCTTGAACTCGTTGATGACGGGTATCTTCTTGTAGGCTTTCGTTTCCGCCGCTACTTTCTCGTTGTCAACTATGATACGGGCATGGAAAATCTTCTGGTCTATCTCTTCCCCGAAGTTGTCCGCCACACTGCCCACGAATGTGCCCTGCGAGAGGTTGGCTATCTTGGATGCCGGTATCAGCGAGTCCAGCTGCGTGTTGATGGAGGTGGATGTGTCCTGCCTGTTGATGGAGATGGACTGCCGTTGCTGGAGAATCTTGCCGAAACGTTCCGAAAGGCTTTTGGCCGTTTCCCCGACCACCTGCCCGGAGAAGATATTCCCGACTGTATTTTGGATCACTTTCGCCTCTTTTTCACCGTAGTCACGGGTCAGCTGGGAGAAGTCCTGGAAACCGAGACAGACAGCCACCTTGTTGCTTCGGGCGGTGGCTATCAGGTTATCGATACCACGGAAATAGATGGTCGGAAGCTCGTCTATGATGATGGAACTCTTGAGTTGCCCTTTCTTGTTTACCAGCTTTACAATGCGGCTGTTGTACAGTCCCAATGCCGCCGAATAGATGTTCTGTCTGTCCGGATTATTTCCCACGCAAAGGATTTTCGGGTGTTCGGGATTGTTCAGGTCCAATGTAAAATCATCGCCGGTCATTACCCAGTATAGCTGCGGTGAAATCATCCTTGAAAGCGGGATTTTTGCGCTCGCTATCTGGCCCTGTAACTGGTCCTGTGCGCCTCCTTGCCAGGCATCCATAAAGGGAGAGAGGTAGTTTTCGAGGGACGGGTATGAGGTCAGGATTGTAAATATATCTGCGTACGGTTTATTCAGAAACTCTATTGCGTGAGGGAAGGTACAGTATTTGCCATCCTTGTAAATCCGCAAATACCAGATAATGGCTGCGAGCAGGATAATCGGAGATTCCACAAAGAAGTCACCCTGTTTCTGAATCCAGGTCTTGTTCAGATTCAAGAGTATGGTGTAGGCCGATTCGTAAGCGTCGGATATGTCCGCCATGAATTTCGGGTTGATGGGATTACAGCGGTGGCTGCGTCTCGGGTCATCAAAATTTATCACGTAGAATTCCGGTCTGACCCTGTACTTGTCAATGTTTTTAAGCAGTTCGTTATAGGCAATGACCGAGAGGTCATCAAATTTGTAATCGTACAAATATAAAGCGAATCCCTTGGAAATCATCTGTTTGATGTAGTTGTTCACCACCGCGTAGGACTTCCCACTGCCAGGCGTTCCAAGCACGATGGACGCACGAAAAACGTTTACAACGTTGATCCATCCGTCCCATTCCTTGCCCTGATACACGAACTTGGTCGGCAAATTTACAGAATACTCGTTTTCCATCAAGTGTGTCTCCTGCATGAAACTCTCGTTGGCGGTATTGAACACGTCCTCCATCAGGTTGTGTTTCAGCATACGGCTTATCCATACGCCCGACATCAAAAGAAGGATGTACCCGGCGGTCAGCGTTACCGTGTAAATGGCGGCGTCAACTGTCGGACTGAACGGCAGGTCGAACATCCACCAGTTCATGAAGAACAATACAAGCCCCGAAAGGAAGGCGGTATATATTTTCCGCCAGGTCATCTTCTGGTTTTTCACGCCCTTCGTGCCCAAACATGACAGCGCAAGGAATATGACGGCGAACACTTTTGTCACCAGCAGGTTGCTGAAAAGCCCCGCCGTCCTCTGGAAATTCAGTAGTATCTTATCGACCACTCCGATATTGATACCCGCATCCACGAATGCCCGGTAACAGAACCAATAGACGTGGATGACAACAAACACGATGGATATGGCACGCATGAATTCCATGACCTTTGCCAGTCCTCTCAAATCATCTTCCTGTTGCATAACGATATAATTTTAATGGTGAATGAATATTGTTTTTAGGAGATGCCCCGTGAGCGGCGTTTCTTTTTCTTCTTGTGATACAGCCTGCGTGCAAGAGCCTCTTCCTGCGGGTCGGGACCGTTTGCTTCAAAGTCGAAGATCCCGAAAGCCTGTTCTATGGCACTTTCCATGTCGGAGGAGAATCCGCTTTGCAGACCGGTGTCCGGCATGGGCGCATCCAGATTCGGGATATTGCCCGGATTATTAAAGAGGCGCTCAAAGGCATTTGCCGAGAACTCCTTTCCGAGCCGCGAGCCGTTATAGACCTCCCTGTTCCTGTGGTCGATGAAGGTCGCGCCGTAAATGCGTCCTTCCCCGTTCTCCCGGAACACCACGTCTATTCCCCGGCCGTTCAAGAGGCGGATGAAATCCTCCCGGTTGCCACGGCATCCATGCATGGCGAGTGCAATCTCGTTCCGTATTTTGGGCTGCCGTTTTTTGTTCTTGTATTCACGGGTATTGTAACCAATACGCTTTTCCAGTCCTTCATAACCGAAGCGTTTTCCGATAAGGGAGGACTTGATGGGCGTACATACCGGTTTGCCTGTATTGTCTGTCATGGTATAGACAATGCCGTTGTAAGGTGTCCCTTCAAATTCGCCCCTAACCTGTTTCGCCTCGATGTTAAAGCAGGACAGCAACGCGCTGTACTCTCCGAATGACTGGAAACGGTAAGTGGAGAACACGCTTTTAAGGATGTTGGAAACCTGTTGCTTTACATCGCCATTCTGATAGTCCGCTTTCTTCAGATATGGTTCCAGCAGTTCCCTGCGTTTGTCCTCCACCTGTTTCAGACCGAATTTTCTTTCCAGTTCCCGACAGGCCTTCATCGAGCGGTTCCATTCGTAGGCATCGTCAATCTTTTCCCCTTTCTCGTTCACGCAGGTGGAAACGATATGGATATGCCTGCGGCCGATGTCCTCGTGAATATATACAATGTAAGGCTGGTCGCCGTAGCCCATGCGTTGCATATACTCCCTTGCCAAATCCGCAAATTGGGAATCGGTGAGACGGTCATCCACCGAAGGATTGAGCGATATGTGTAGCACCGGCTTCTCCGTGTTCCTGTTGGCAAGCAGGTAATTTTCGAATGCCCAGAGCGTGTTCCTCATGACCTGTTCCGGATTGCCCGTGACATCGGCAATCATGCGGTTTCCCGAAATGATGCGTGCCGTTGACTCGTTCACTTTCTGCTGGTTGTAGATGACAGCCCCGTAGAGCGACGCGCCCCTGTTGATTTTTGCCACCATGTCATTCCTCCTCCCTCTGTTTTTTGATAAGGTAGGTTTCTTCAAACTCACGGGTTAGCATGATGATCCGCTTGCTCAGCACCACCAGATCTATGGTCACCTTTTCCAGATTGCGAAGCAGGGCGTATGCCCGTTTCTCCCCGAAATTGGTCTTGATTGCCTTTACCGCCTGGTTGTAGTTGTTGCCTACGGCCTGGAACTGATGGTAGAAATTGGTAAGACGGACGTAGTAGTCCATTGCTGCCTTGTCGATTCTGACCACCTTGATTTCCTTGTTCAGAAGTACCGATTTAATAAACCTCGCACGGTAAGCCATACCCGATTTCTGGAATGAGAGTTCAAATTGCGCGTTCTCCCGTGAATTGAATTTGATACCGTAGCGGTACACGGCAGGGTCGGATTTTGATTTCCGCCCTACACCTTTTCTTGCTTTTCTGTTCTTGTTTTCTTCCATACGCATTGAGTTTTTTCAGTTTCTGATCTTCCGTCATGGATTTCCGACTTTGGAGGAAATCCCTCCCGAGCCGTCAGGCGAGCGGCAAGTTGTTTTGGGTTGCCCGAAATATTTCGGGCTGCCGAAAACACAACTTGCTATGTTCGCTTGAACATGAATTTTCCTACCGTCAAATTGTGTTTGCCCCTTCAGCCTCATTCTTTGGCTTCGGGAATCCTCCGCAGCGGTATCCGTTCCGTTGTCGGTGCAAAGTTATGGCGGTTTATCTTGTTGTAAAATAGAAAGTTATATGTAACGTGATGACATATGGTGACACAGGTCGTCACCTCCCTCGAAACATGGTGACGGTATGAAAAAATACCCTTTTATTTGCAGCGTGAACGACGGGATATGTGCAGTAAAGAGTGCCTGAATCACTTACTTACCGACTGTCCGAATGAGAGAATGGATGACCGGAATAATTCACGAATGGATTACTGCACACGTGCAGTAAGGAATGTCCGACCGGCAGACTTGTGATGTGCAGTAATGACCGCCGGACTGAATGGAGTACAGACCATATTACGGCACATATACGGTCATTCCTTACTTACTGAAAGACTGAATTCAATTGATGTTTAACATAAAATAAAAAAGCAATGAAAAAGGACACAGTTTTAGTCGCCATCTGCAACCAGAAAGGCGGAGTCGGTAAATCGACCATGACAATTATGCTCGCAGGGTATTATCATTACCTGAAAGGATTGAATGTGGCTGTCATCGACTGCGATTATCCGCAGTACAGCCTGGTACGTATGAAAGAAAGGGACATGCGTACAGTCGAGCAAAGCGAATACTTCAAGCAACTGTTGAAATCACAGTATGAACGTATCCTAAAGAAAGCCTACACGATTGTCGGTTCAAAGGCGGAGAATGCCCGTGCTGCGGCTGGGAAACTGATGAATAACGGGAATTACGACTTGATTATCGTGGATCTGCCCGGAACGGTGAACTCATCAGGCGTAATCAACACCATCGTGAATATGGACTACGTGATTACACCGATTGTTCCCGACCGTATTGTAATGCAAAGCAGTCTCTCGTTCTCTACCAGCGTCTGGGATTACGCCAAGGCAAGCAAGGAAGCCCCTTTACAGGAATTCCTCTTTTTTTGGAACCGAAAAGATGCCCGTGCTTCTACGGAAGTCTTTGATGCGTATAATATCATCATGCAAAAGTTGGAGTTTACGGTATTGGATACCATCATTCCGGAAACTAACCGCTATAACAAGGAACTGTCTTTGGCAACCAGGAACTTCTTTCGTTGTACTCTGTTTCCACCTCCCGCCAAATTGTTGAAGGGCAGCGGACTGACAGAACTGGCAGAAGAATTATTAGTCAAATTCAAAAAATAAATACCATGGCAAAAAAACAAGTAATCGTAAATGAAGAGATGATCAGGGGCATTATGGCCGGAGATATACCCAATTACGGAAAGGATATACCCGAAGATGCGTTCATTACCGTTGACGAATCAGAACAGAGTGATTGCGAAACGAATAATCCGGAACCTGCGCCTGTAGAGAAAAGTGCCGCCAAACAGAGGAAACGAAAGGACGGTACAGATTCGTACCGCAAACAGTTTCTCATGGGTGGTAATGTCCAGCAAAGGCAGCAGGCTTATATAGGAATCGACAATTATCAGTTCATACAGAGATTTTTATCGGTTGTAGCCCCCAAGGTCAGCATGTCGAAATACATTGATGATGTACTGACCGCCCATATAGAACAATACCAGGAGGAAATAGACAGCCTCTATCACAATCAAATCAATAATAAACCTTTATACAAAAAATAATTATGGGACAATTTTTTGACATCATGACTATTGCAGTCACCATTATCGTAGTATTCCTTTTGATAATAACAGCCATTCATAGTTCTGTAAGGCTTGTACAAATAACAATCGGCAGAAAATCCGGTTTGAATAAAAAGGATACAGACCAATCAAGTGTAGCCCCAAAAAACTTTGTATCAGAAAATCAACTTGAGACAAAGAAAAAATCACCTGACCTTGATGAGTTGTGTGCCATTTATAAAAAGAAATTCCTAACTCGTAAACCTTTGTCGAAGCGGGCACGCGTAGATATTGAACAGGAGAATCTCGACCTGATCAGACAACTGCTCTTTATCATTGAACCTAAAGCAAGCATATGTGGCTATATCAATAGCATCGTGAAAGACCATCTGGAAAAATGCAAACCGGAGATTAGAAAGTTGTATAATGAAAAACATGCTGACAATGGAAACTAAAATTTATTTCACCGTCAAAGTCCTATGCGCAATATTCATATTTTATCAACTGTGGATATTCATCTTCAGCCCAAAAATATATGACGGATGGGACAAGGTTTACCGTATGATGCGTATCGCCCGTATCAAGTTATGGAAATATCGGATGGAGTGCCGGAAAAAGAAAGCTGAAAGTGCCCGCAAAAAGGCAAGGCGCAAGAAATCGTCAGTGGCAACAAAAGTGGTACAAGAAATTCCCGGAACAATGACAGGTTCTTCCCCTTCTGAGGATAATGATGTAATCGGCAAGACAAAAATAGTCTATCTGGAAGACCCGGAAACGGCAAGAAAAACTCCTACACGTTCCGAACCTATGGAAAAAGAACCCATAGAGGAGGATGAGGAAATAGATGCGGATGATGTGGCTCAGGAAAATAAGGGTCTGACCGAAGAGGAAAAAGCAGAATTGATGGCTTCTGTTGATGCCGAACCTGATCCTGAATTCAACACGGCAATGACATTCGAGGAAATGAATAATGTAGCGGAAGTGCTGACCTCCGCTACAGAGGACAAGCAGAAAGCTCTCCGTGCAAGTATGACCATTTATCACAAGCTTTCCGGTACGGAAATTTTGAATATATTGGAAAATGAAATCGGTTGTCAGCAGAAAATAGAGAGTCTGATCAATGAATATCTGGATGAAGCCGGTAAGCCACTTTCAAAGCGAAAGGCCATATCCAAGAACAAAGAGGTATTCGATATAAACAAATATGCCTGAAATTTTCATTCTAAGGAGATTTTACGATAAAAATCAGATGTTCATACCTTTATAAGTCTTACTTTTGTAATAAATTGATTGAGTATGGCAGTAACAAAGGCGATATTGGAAAAATGGATGGTGGCGCAGAAGCGTCACCGCCTTTCAGACAGGCAGGTACAGATGGCCCGGGAATTGGGACTGAATCCTGACAAGCTCGGCAAGATAGACAACCACAGGCAGGAGGTCTGGAAAGCTCCGCTTCCACTGTTTATCGAAAGTATCTATTTCAAGCGGTTCAAACGTGAGGAACCGGAAACGGTCAAGCCTCTGAAACAGATCATGGCGGAAATGGAGGCTAAGAAAAAGCTGCAAAAAGAGAAAAAGAAGGAGCGTAAGATGCAGCAGGAAACGGGTGCTGATATAATTTAAAATTCTGTTTATATCAAAAGCCATTTTTATTATCTTCCATTGAATAAAAATGGCTTTTGGTATGGGGAATGAAGCGGGAGCATTAATGCACAAATGCCGGTATAAAGTTTTTCTTATTACCCATGTATGGCATCCATTACAAAACCGTTCATCTTTTCCGGACTGAAGTTCTCATAAAGAAGCAGGTCGCAAATCGCACTTCCGTTCATGTCATCTTTCTGAAAGTCCGCCACAAATGCGCAGACTGGTTCATCCTTGTAACCGGGAGTCTGATAATACAACCGGATATTTTTTCCTATATATAATCCGATATCAAGCTTTAACCGCCGCATTGACAACGCCAGCCGTCCGGACGGTTCACTGTCAGGCAACTCTACTACAACAGGAAGAACCGGCAGACAGGTGCCGTCCTTCTCTTTTTTACAGAGCAGGATATCGGGATGTCCGGAGTCATCCCCACTTGAATGCCACATGTCCCGGAACACCATTGTTCCGTTGGTCTTTTTCCATCCGAGATATCTCAGGCAATACCCTACATCCCGCAGATAATCCCCTTTTATCGCTCCCGGTCTAAGACAAGGTGACAAATCCTCCACAATTTCAGGCCAGTTTTCATTCATGGTTCATATTTTTTTCAATATTATTATCAAGATACGGGCTGTACACATCATCAAGAGCCGCTTCCGGATATCGGATACTGCCTCGCGATACGTAAAGCCGGGCTACCGGATTGATTCATAAAGACAAAGATACCGGTTTTGTCCGGACATTCAAGTTATAGTTTCTTAATATATCCTGTTTGTCCATTCCGGCTTGTTCCCGGTTCATGTGGATTTGCATAAGTTATGTAAATGTCACAACCCGGTTCCCACTATCTCAGCCTTTCGTGGATGTTGATGACCGGCTTGCCGCTTTCCAACGCCTTGCTTATCGTGTAGAATGTTCCCCCTTTCGGCACAAGAACCCAATAGGCTATGACCGTATCCGCTTTACGCACCATGTATTCATCCCTGCGAAGGTAACAGCCCTTGTGGTAATTCTCGGAAACCATGACCACCCGGTCCATCCTTTCCAACAGACGGGCATACAACAGCCGGTCTTCCGCTTCAAACCACAAGGGCTGTTTCCGAAAAGGTACTGCCGCTATGAGCTTGATACCTTTGTATCTCTCCCTGACCTGCAAGACCGCCTCCGCAGCAGTCATATCAAATCCGCTGGCCATCCCGGTGTAGTATTCCTTGTATCCCTGCCCGTACAGTTCTGTTACCATTCCAGCCACAGCTTCCCTGATTTGTGCAAGTATCCGGGGATCGTTTCCGAACCCTTGCAGAATACGTTCCTTACGGTGTCCCGTGAAAGCCACTGTCTGATTGTTTCTTGTTTCCATGTTATCTTCTGTTTTTTGTTTTACATATATCCATTCAAACCGAACGGTATTTTATTTCCTGAAGGCTTTTCCGCCCCGGTCCGGAATTCCGCAAGGCTTGCCGTGAAAAAATACCGCAAGCACAGCGAGGATGATTATTTCACGGCAACCAGCCCGCAGGGCCGCCTTGCCGGGCTTCTCAGGACACGGGGCTACCTTTGCCGGAAGAAATGAAATGCCGCTTTCTCCTTATCCTGTTTTTACTGTTTCATATTGCCGGGAAAATCCTTTTTGAATGGTTGAAAATTCCCTGCCGATGTAACGCGATGACATACGGTGTCACAGGTCGTACAGTTTGTAAATCAATGAATTAAGCATTATATATTCGCAGTCGAAATGATTTTTTGTCTCACTAATTAAAAGTTTCGACACATGAAAAAAAGATTCTTTCTGGCAGCCATGACGCTGCTTGTTTCAGTGGGGGCTTTCGCCCAGGGTAACGGTATCGGCGGCATTACCGAAGCGACCAACATGGTCACTTCGTATTTCGACCCCGGCACCAAGTTGATATACGCCATCGGAGCCGTTGTCGGTCTTATCGGGGGCGTGAAGGTCTATTCCAAGTTCTCGTCGGGCGACCCGGACACCTCGAAGACCGCCGCCAGCTGGTTCGGTGCCTGCATCTTCCTGATTGTCGCCGCCACCATCTTACGCTCATTCTTCCTGTAACATGGCGAAGTATCCTATCAACAAGGGAATCGGGCGCAGCCCGGAGTTCAAAGGGCTCAAGAGCCAGTACCTGTTCATCTTTGCAGGAGGGCTGCTTGCCCTGTTCGTGGTGTTCGTCATCATGTACATGGCAGGTATCGGCCAGTGGATCTGCATCGGTTTCGGGGCCATCTCCGCCTCGGTGCTGGTCTGGGCGACCTTCCTGATGAACACGAAGTACGGCGAATGGGGCCTTATGAAACTCCGGGCGTTGCACAACCATCCCCGCTACATCATCAACCGGAGAAAATTCCTTCGGTTGTTTTCTTCAATCGTCAAAAACAGAAAAGCATGAGAAACGTAATGAAAACAGCGACATTGGAAAGCAAGTTCCCGCTACTAGCCGTGGAGGACGGCTGCATCATCAGCAAGGACGCGGACATCACCGTGGCATACAGGGTGGAACTGCCCGAACTTTTCACATTGACACGTGCCGAGTACGAGGCCATGCATTCCACCTGGGCGAAAGCGGTCAAGGTGCTGCCGAACTACAGCATCGTGCACAAGCAGGACTTCTTCGTGGAAGAGGGTTACAAGCCTGACATCTGCAAGAACGGCATCAGTTTCCTCAGCCTCAGCTTCGAGCGGCACTTCAACGATCGTCCGTACTTGCAGCATACCTGTTACCTGTTCCTCACCAAGACCACGAAAGAACGCAGCCACACGACCAGCAGTTTCAACGCCCTGACGCGGGGCTTCATCATCCCCAGGGAAATGCAGGACAGGGAGACCGTCAGCCGTTTTATGGAGTGCTGCGGCCAGTTCGAGCGTATCGTGAACGACAGCGGCCTGCTCCGTATCACACGCCTGACGGACGGGGAGATAACCGGGACGGAAACCTCGGCGGGCATCATCGAGAAATACTTCTCGCTCTCGCAGGAGGATACAGCCTGCCTGCAAGACCTCTCGCTCGGTGCGGGGGAAATGAAGGTAGGCGACAACTACCTCTGTCTGCACACCCTTTCCGATCCGGAAGACCTGCCGTCAGGTGTGGCCACGGACTGCCGCTATGAACGGCTCTCCACCGACCGAAGCGACTGCCGCCTGTCGTTTGCCGCGCCGGTAGGCATCCTGCTTACCTGCAACCATGTGGTGAACCAGTACCTCTTCATCGACGATTCGGCGGAGAACCTCAGAAAGTTCGAGCAGACCGCAAGGAACATGCACTCTCTTTCCCGTTACAGCCGTTCCAACCAGATCAACCGGGAATGGATCGAGGAGTACCTGAACGAGGCGCACAGCAAGGGGCTGACCTCCATCCGTGCACACTGCAATGTCATGGCGTGGAGCGACGACCGGGAAAAACTCAAACGCATCAAGAATGATGTGGGCAGCCAGCTGGCGTTGATGGAGGCAAAGCCGCGCCACAACACGGTGGACGTGCCGACCCTGTTCTGGGCGGCGATACCCGGCAATGCCGGTGATTTCCCCTCCGAGGAGAGTTTCTACACCTTTATCGAACAGGCCCTGTGCCTGTTCGTCGGGGAAACCTCCTACAAGGACTCCCTTTCCCCGTTCGGCATCCGCATGGTGGACCGCCTGACCGGGAAGCCCGTCCATCTGGATATCTCCGACCTGCCGATGAAGAACGGCACAATCACGAACAGGAACAAATTTATCCTCGGACCGTCCGGCTCGGGCAAGTCCTTCTTTACCAACCACATGGTAAGGCAATATTACGAGCAAGGGACACACGTGCTGTTGGTGGATACCGGCAACTCCTACCAGGGGCTGTGCAGCCTTATCCATGCCAGGACACACGGCGAGGACGGTATCTACTTCACATACGAGGAGAATAATCCGATAGCTTTCAATCCTTTCTACGTGGAGGACGGTGTTTTTGACATCGAGAAGAAAGAGTCCATCAAGACGCTTATCCTCACCTTGTGGAAGCGTGACGACGAGCCGCCGACACGTGCCGAGGAGGTGGCGCTCTCCAATGCCGTCAATCTCTTTCTGGAGAAGATACGCAAGGACAGCAGCATAAAACCTTCTTTTAATTTCTTCTACGAGTTCATCCGTGACGAGTACCGGGATATCCTGAAAGAGAAGCGCACCCGTGAGAAGGATTTTGACGTGTGGGGATTCCTCAATGTACTGGAGCCTTACTACAAGGGTGGCGAATATGACTTCCTGCTCAACTCGGACAAGCAACTTGATTTGTTGAATAAACGCTTTATTGTCTTTGAGTTGGACAACATACGCGATAACAAAGTGCTGCTTCCGATTGTCACCATCATTATCATGGAGACTTTTATCAGCAAGATGCGCAAGTTGAAAGGTATCCGGAAAATAATTCTTATCGAAGAGTGCTGGAAGGCATTGGCATCCGCCAACATGAGTAATTATATCCGCTATCTTTTCAAGACCGTCAGGAAGTTTTTCGGCGAGGCCGTGGTCGTGACCCAGGAAGTGGAGGACATTATATCTTCTCCCATTGTCAAGGGCACCATCATCAACAACAGCGACTGCAAGATCCTGCTTGACCAACGGAAATATGTCAACAAGTTCGACGAGATACAGGCGTTGCTCGGCCTGACCGACAAGGAACGTGCGCAGATACTCTCCATCAACATGGCGAACAATCCGTCCCGGAGATACAAGGAAGTCTGGATTGGACTTGGAGGTACCCAGTCGGCGGTCTATGCCACGGAGGTCTCACTTGAGGAGTATGTGTGCTACACGACCGAGGAAACCGAAAAACTTGAACTCATGCGGCTTACGGAGAGGCTCGGCGGCAATATAGAGCTTGCAATAAGGCAGCTCGCAGAGAGCAAACGTAACAGTAAGTAACATTCAAAAATCAAGAAAGACATGAAATTTACCGAATGGATAAGACATCGGATTGTCGGTCGCTTCCGGGAACCGGACTACCGGGAATTGCAGGAGATTGCTCAAAAAGCCAAACGTCTTGCCGGTGTGTACAATCACGGGGAACTTGCAAAGCTTATCCGGGAGTACAGTCATTCGGAAAAAGCTATTGAACAGATTGCCCTGCTGATAGCGAAATCCGAACCCTTTGTTTCTCCCATATCAACGATGAACAAGGAATCCGTAGATATGATGGATGTATTGACGGATACTCCATTTATGGCGAAACACGGTTCTCAACTGACGGATATCCCACCATGGGAAGCCACATCAGTGCATGGTTTGTTCGCAATGTACACCATTATGCATGATTGGGGATGTACGAAATATCCGATGAATAGAATTGAACGCCCGCCACATAGTGAAGTAATATCCGCAATAAGAATATTGGACTTCCAGAGAAAGAGCCGGGATGTATCTGAACTATGCGAACTCGCCTCATACAACATGGTGCCATCGACCTACGTCAAGCTGCGCTATGGCATTGAGGACAAATGCAGTACCTATGAATGGCTCGAAAGCTATCTGATGGACAGGGATGACTGCTGCATTGAGCCTGATGTCAGGATGAACATTCCCCGTATAGAAGCTGAGATGTGCGCGGCGGCTGAAAAGGCGGTCGAGAATATCCCCGGAGTCCGTCTACCGGACTTCTATCTTGAGGGACTTAACCGGGATCTTTACAAATTGGGACGTATCGCCGTGTCACCGGATGCTTCAAACGACCTTATCAATGTGCAACCGGATTTTCTAATCAAATACGGTATTGACAAGACCGCAGCCCCGGAAGAACAATCCCGTCAGGCACAGAAAGCCTACAAAGAACTGGATGACAGATTAGTCCGGGTTACCAGCCGCAGACCGTATGCTGACGAATTCTTCGCATCCCTCAGACACGGGAAAGAAAAAGTGGCAGAGGTAGACCGTCCGAGACCGGTACACAAGCCTATCCTCCGTAACCCGCCGTCCAAAGGACGGAAAATGGGAATCTGACTTTTGACAGAATTATTCACAATTAAAAACAGAAACATCAATGAAAAAGAAAATCCTCATGCTGTGTATGGGCTGCTTTCTGGCCGGCCTCACGGCGAAAGCGCAATGGGTTGTGACCGACCCGACCAATCTTGCCCAAGGCATCATCAATGCCGCGAAAAACATTGTGCATACGTCTTCAACCGCAAGCAATATGCTCAACAATTTTCAGGAAACCGTCAAGATCTACCAACAGGGCAAAGAATTCTATGACGGCCTCCGAAAGGTCAAGGACCTTGTCCGTGACGCCCGTAAGGTGCAGCAGACCATCCTGATGGTCGGCGACATCACGGACATCTACGTGAACAGCTTCGAGCGTATGCTCAGTGACCCTTACTTCACGCCGGAGGAGCTGAGCGCCATCGCCCTCGGCTATACCAAACTGCTTGAAGAGAGTGCGCACCTGCTGAATGACCTGAAGACGGTGGTCAACGAGAACGGCCTGTCGATGAACGACAAGGAGCGGATGGATATCATCGACCGCTGCTACACAGACATGATGCAATACCGCAGCCTCGTGCAGTATTACACCAACAAGAACATCGGCGTTTCCTACCTGCGTGCCAAGAAGCGGAACGACCTTGACCGCGTGATGGCCCTCTACGATTCTCCCAATGAACGTTACTGGTAATCCTAAATCCGAACGCTTATGGTATTGTTGGCAGCAAATTTTGACAACCTGCATCAGGTCCTGCAAAACCTGTACACGGATATGATGCCGCTATGCTCGCAGATGACGGGCGTGGCGAAAGGGCTTGCGGGGCTGGGAGCCCTGTTTTATGTAGCTTACCGGGTGTGGCAGTCGCTGGCGAGGGCGGAACCAGTGGATGTGTTCCCGTTCCTCCGTCCGTTCGCCTTGGGGCTTTGCATCATGTTCTTTCCAACCCTCGTGCTGGGCACGCTGAACAGTGTAATGTCACCCATCGTAAAAGGTACGCATACCATTCTGGAAAGCCAGACCTTCGACATGAACGAGTACCGGGCACAGAAAGACAAGCTGGAGGTGGAGGCGATGAAACGCAATCCCGAAACGGCCTACTTGGTGGATAAGGAAGCCTTTGACAACAAACTGGACGAATTGGGGGCATTGGACGCGATAGAGGCCTGCGGGATGTATGTGGACCGTGCGATGTACAACATGAAGAAGGCTGTGCAGAACTTCTTCCGTGAACTGCTGGAACTCATGTTCAATGCGGCGGCGCTGGTCATCGACACGCTCAGGACATTCTTCCTGATCGTCCTCTCCATACTCGGGCCTATTTCCTTCGCCATCTCCTGCTGGGACGGTTTCCAGGCTTCGCTCAGCCAGTGGTTCGTCCGCTACATCAGCATTTACCTGTGGCTTCCGGTCAGCGACCTGTTCAGCAGCGTGCTGGCAAGGATACAGGTCTTGATGCTACAGCAGGATATCGAGCGGCTTGCCAACCCTGATTTCATCCCGGACGGTTCCAACGGGGTTTACATCACTTTCCTGATTATCGGCATCATCGGGTATTTCACCATTCCAACAGTGGCGAACTGGATCATCCAGGCCGGAGGCGGTGCGGGCAATTACGGCAAGAACGTGAGCCAGGCGGCATCCAAGACCGGTTCGGTCGTGGCAGGCACGGCAGGGGCGGCAGTGGGCAACATCGCCGGAAGGCTTATCAAGTAATCACATTAAAACGACATTGAAATGGAATTCAAATCATTGAAGAATATCGAGACCAGTTTCAGGCAGCTCCGCCTGTTCGGTATCGTCTATCTCTGCGCCTGTACCTTGCTCGTGGGTTTCTCCGTATGGAAAGCCTACGGCTTTGCCGAGGCGCAGCGGCAGAAAATCTATGTGCTGGACGAGGGGAAATCGCTGATGCTCGCCCTTTCGCAGGATCTGGAACAGAACCGTCCCGTGGAGGCGAGGGAGCATGTCAGACGTTTCCACGAGCTGTTTTTCACGCTTTCACCGGACAAGGGCGCCATCGAAGGCAATATCCAACGCGCCATGTTCCTGAGTGACCGTTCCGCGTATGCCCATTACCGGGATCTGGCGGAGCAGGGCTATTACAACCGCGTCATCTCCGGCAACATGAACCAGCGGATCGGGATTGACAGCGTGAAATGCGACTTCGACACCTATCCGTATGAGGTGGTGACGTATGCCCGCCTTTCCATCATCAGGGAAAAGAGCGTGACGGAGCGCAGCCTCGTCACGCGGGGCAGGCTGCTCAATTCCACACGCAGCGACAACAACCCGCACGGCTTCATCCTCGAAGCCTTCCGCGTGGTGGAGAACAGGGATATAAGAGTGTATGACCGTTAAAATTCAACATGTATGAAAAGGATTTTTGCAAAAACAAGGGATTTGGCCGAAAGAAAACTGCGCGGCTTGTGCGCCGGGCTGAGTCCGAAAAAGAGAGTGATGACCGTCGTGGTGCTGGCGAGCCTGTTCGCCGTCGGGAATTTCTATATGATTTTCCGTGCCATTTATGACATCGGCCGGGAGGACGCAAGGCAGGAGGTCATCGAGATAGAGCTTCTGGAAATCCCGGACTTTGTTCCGGCAGACACGCTTCCGGACAGGAGAATCCGTGAGATGGAAGAGTTTTTTAACCAATTCAACAGACAAGGCAATGAGTAATGACGCGAACAAATTGAAAAATCGGCAGGAAATCAGGAAATACCTGGTCTTTGCCGGGATGTTCCTGCTGTTCATCGGCTGCATGTGGTGGATTTTCGCCCCGTCGGAGGAGGACAGGCAGGAAAAGGAGAAGAACGCCGGATTCAATACCGAGCTGCCCGACCCGAGAGGGGCGGGTATCGAGGCGGACAAGATCACGGCCTACGAGCAGGCGGACATGAGACGCAGGGAGGAGGAGAAGATGCGCACGCTGGAGGATTTCTCGGCGATGGCGGATGAGCCGGAGCCTCCTGCCGTGGAGATTGAATCCGCACCGGAATGCCCAAGCGGCGGCACATCCGGACGTAACGTTGGAAGCTATCGGAGAAGCGATACTTTCTCCTCTTCCCATTCCGCCTACAACGACATCAACGCCACGCTCGGCAGTTTCTATGAAACCCCGGAGGAAGACCCCGAAAAGGAGGCATTGAAAGCCGAGGTGGAGCAACTCAGGCAGGCTGCCGCCATGCAGCAACCCGCACAGATGACCTACGAGGAGCAGGTGGCATTGCTGGAGAAATCCTACGAGCTGGCTGCCAGATACACACCGGGCAATACGGGAACGGAAAGCCGGGAGGATGCGGAAAGCGTTTCCAACGGCAGGAAAGCGAAAGCCGTTCCCATGGGGCAGGTATCCGTGCCGGTGGTATCGTCGCTTCCGCAACCCGTCAGCGACTCTATGCTGTTTGCGCGGCTTGGGCAGGACGGAAACGCAGGATTCCATACCGCCGTGGGCAAAGCCGGAAACGGACATGCAAGGAACACCATCCGAGCCTGCGTGCATGGCGACCAGACCGTCATCAGCGGCCAAAGTGTAAGGCTAAGGCTTCTGGAGCCGGTGCGTGTCGGCAAGTACACCCTTCCGCGCAATACCCTTGTCACGGGCGAAGGGCGCATACAGGGAGAAAGGCTCGGCATCGGGATCGTCCAACTGGAACATGACGGTGTAATCATCCCCGTGGAACTCACCGTATATGACAACGACGGGCAGGACGGGATCTTCATTCCGGGGTCGATGGAAGCGAGCGCGGTCAAGGAGGTGGCGGCCAACCTGGGGCAGAACCTCGGCACGAGCATCTCCATCACCAACCAGTCGGCAAAGGACCAGCTGCTTTCCGAACTCGGCAAGGGAGCCATCCAGGGCGTGTCCCAGTACGTTTCCAAGAAGTTTCGGGAGAAGAAAGTGCATCTCAAATCGGGCTATACCCTGATGCTTTACCAGAAAGACAACCAATAATAATCCATTAAAATTCAAGAAGTATGAAAAAGTTTTTTGTAATGCTTGCCCTCGCATTGGGCGCAACAAGTGCATTCGCACAGAATGAGACCGATACCGTATCGGCAGTATCGAATCATGTCACACCTGTCAAGGATCTCTATCCGCAGCAGGAAGACGGCGACCTCTATCACGGCCTGACCCGTAAACTGACCTTTGACAGGATGGTGCCTCCCTACGGTCTGGAAGTGACCTACGACAAGACGACCCACATCATCTTCCCCTCGGCGGTGCGTTATGTGGACCTCGGTTCCCCGAACCTTGTGGCAGGCAAGGCTGACGGCGCGGAGAATGTCATCCGTGTGAAGGCTGTGGTAAAGGATTTCCGTAACGAGACCAACATGTCGGTCATCACCGAAAGCGGCAGTTTCTACACCTTCAATGTCAAGTACGCCGACGAGCCGTTGCTTTTGAATGTCGAGATGAAAGACTTTATCCATGACGGCAGCAAGGTGAACCGTCCGAACAACGCACTTGACATCTATCTGGAGGAGTTGGGCAGTGAATCACCGAAGCTGGTACGACTGATCATGGAGTCCATCCATAAGGACAACAAGCGAAACATCAAGCACATCGGCAGCAAGGCTTTCGGCATCCAGTATCTGTTGCGTGGCCTGTACACCCACAACGGGCTGCTCTATTTCCATACGCAGATCAGGAACTCTTCCAATGTGCCTTTCGAGGTGGATTTCGTGACATTAAAATTATGGATAAAAAAGTGATGAAACGTACAGCCATTCAGGAGCAGGTCATTTTCCCTCTCCGTGCCTATAACTACGCCACCGTGGTTGCCGGAAACAAAGAGGAGCGTACCGTCTTCACCCTTGACAAGTTCACCATTCCGGCCGACAAGGTGCTGGTGGTTGAACTGAACGAGAAGAGCGGAGGTCGCCACCAGTCGTTCACCGTGGAGAACGAGGACATCGTGAGGGCTAAAGTCATCAATGAACTTAAAGTGAAATGACCATGCGTAGAATCGTTTGTATCATAATGGCAGTCGTGTCGCTTGCCCTGTTCTCAGGGCGGGCGCACGCCCAACGCTGCCTCCCCGGAATGACGGGAGTGGAGTTTCGTGGAGGATTCGTAAACGGCTCGAAATCATCTCTGAACTATTATACGGGATTCGCGGTGTCGGGATATACCAAAAGAGCCAACCGGTGGGTGGTCGGTGCGGAATACCTGCAAAAGCACTACGGGTACAGGGATGTGTCCCTTCCCCGTGCGCAGTTCACGGCCGAGGGAGGTTACTACCTGAAGTTCCTGTCCGACCCTTCCAAGACTTTGTTCCTTTCCATCGGCGGCTCGGCTCTGGCCGGCTATGAGACCGTGAACTGGGGCGGCAGGATATTGTATGACGGTTCAAGGCTGCTCGCCAAGGATGCCTTTGTCTATGGAGGGGCGGTAACATTGGAACTGGAGACTTACATCACCGATTGTATCGTGCTGCTTGCAAGCGTCCGCGAGCGTGCCCTGTGGGGCAGTTCGCTTGGAGTGTTCTCGACACAATTCGGGCTGGCTGTAAAGTTCATCATTCATTAAAACAGTATCGCTTATGGATATAGAAGATATAAGGGCTATCCCCGTCACGGAATTGCTGGCACGGCTGGGGCATGAGCCGAAAAGGCAGCGTGGGGATGAATGTTGGTATCTCGCCCCTTACCGTGAGGAACGGACCGCCTCGTTTCAGGTGAACGTCCGCAAGAATGTCTGGCACGACTTCGGAACCGGAAAAGGAGGTGATATTTTTACCCTTGCCGGTGAACTTGCCGGCAGTACGGACTTCATGGAGCAGGCGAAATTCATCACAAGGGCCTGGGGCGGGCTGGCTCCGGAAAGGAAGACGGTCTTCCGTCCGAAAGAGAACGGCAAGGAAGATTCCGGAAAAAAGGAATGTCTGACGGATATCCGCTTCGGGCCGCTGTACGACAAGGTTCTGATCCGCTATCTGGAGGAGCGTGGCATTTGCAGCGATGTGGCGTTGCCTAATTGTGAGGAGGTCAGGTATTCCCTGCACGGGAAGCGGTATTTCGCCATCGGTTTCCGAAATCTAAGCGGCGGATATGAACTGCGCAACCGTTTCTTCAAGGGTAGCCTGTCGCCGAAGGACATATCTCTGATAGACAACGGTTCGGATACCTGCAACCTTTTCGAGGGCTTTATCGATTATCTCTCGTGGATGGTGCTGGGCTTGGGATGCGGGGACGACTACCTCGTGCTGAACTCGGTGGCGTTGCTGGAACGCTCGTTTACCGTCCTTGACAGGTATGAGAAAATCAACTGTTACCTGGACCGGGACGAAGCCGGGAGGCGCACGCTGGAAGTTCTCCGAAAACGCTACGGTAACAGGATAGAGGACTGTTCCGCCCTGTACAAGGGGTTCAAGGACCTGAACGAATACCTGCAAAACAGGGATGGAGCCGTCGGATGAAACAGTTACAATAATAAAATCATTAAAACAATTTGGATATGAAGAAAAGAAAGATAACAAACGCATTGGCCGCATTTTTCGCGGCAATGCTGGTGGCACTGGTGGCAATGGTCCTGGTGTCTTGTGAAAATGAACCGGACGTGCAGCAGGCTTACCCCTTCACGGTGGAAACGATGCCTGTTCCCACACGCATAGTGAATGGTGAGACGGTGGAAATACGCTGCGAACTCAGACGGGAAGGCCGCTTCTCCGATGCCCGTTATACCATCCGATACTTCCAGCCTGACGGCAAAGGCACGCTCCGCATGGATGACGGGATGGTGCTGCTGCCCAATGACCGATATCCGCTTGACAGGGAGGTGTTCCGGCTGTATTACACTTCCGCATGTGAAGAACAGCAGACGATAGACATCTATTTCGAGGACAACAGCGAGCTGGAGCAGCTGTTCCTGCTCAGCTTTGATTTCAACAACGAGAAAAAGGATGAACCCGGAGAGGAAATAGAAGATCCTGTGGTCGGTTCCGAAACTCCTTGGGTCAGGGATTCGCTCGTTATTGTAAGACCGCCTGTATCGAAATCTGAAAAAGTTTCCGTATGCGAGTGATTACAACGGCTATATATCTGATTTTGACTTGCTGTGGCATGGTGGTTCAAGCACAGGGAGGCGGTTCGTCGCCTCCCGCCGCTGAACAGATTCCGGATTCGCTCTTTAATAAGGCGGTCGCCTGCATTAAAGGCCATGAAGGTTGGCATGGAAATCATCTGCCGTATGTAGGGTATGGGCACAAACTGTTGCCGGGCGAGACGTTCACACCGGATATGAGTGAGGCGCAGGCGGATTCTTTGTTAAAGGCGGATCTGATGAAACTGTGCAGGATGTGCGGCCGTTTCGGAAAGGACGCGCTTTTAGTTGCGACCCTTTCATATAATGTGGGGTATTACCGTCTGTTCGGCTATGGAAAAATTCCAAAGAGCAGGCTGGTTCAAAAACTGGAAGCCGGTGACAGGGATATTTACGATGAGTATATCTCTTTCCGATGCTACAAGGGGAAAGTAATACCAAGTATCGAACGACGGCGGAAAAAGGAATTCAACCTGCTGTACATACCTTAACAAACAAACTCTGATTCGATTTTAGATATTATCTTTAATGGAATCAGAGTTTGTCGTTTATGACTTTAATTATCCCCCTTACATCGCACACCCAATAAGAAATATGTTTTTTATCTTATGGTAATTTGGTGGGATAAAACAAAAGATCTATATTTGTAATAGAAAAATGGTCATAAGACCAAAAATATATTATACATTATGGAGATTAGACGTGATATACATCTGAAAAGACTCATTGCAAGCAGGCATAATAGGTTGATAAAGATAGTGACGGGAATCCGTCGGTCAGGTAAATCATATCTGCTAAGAGTACTGTTCAAGAATTATCTTATAGATAATGGCATTAAGGAAGACCATATTATTGAGTTGGATTTTGAAAATCGCAGAAACAAGAAGTATCGAGATCCGGACGCCTTGTTGGAGTATATTGACAGTCGGATAGTAGATGAAGAGATGTATTACATTTTACTGGACGAGATACAATTGGTAAGTGAATTTGAAGATGTGTTGAACTCATATCTGAGCATAAAGAATGCGGATGTATATGTGACGGGGTCTAACTCCCGTTTTCTGTCAAAAGATGTGATTACAGAGTTTAGAGGCCGAGGTGAGGAGATTCATATTACGCCATTGTCGTTTGCTGAATTTAGTTCGGCTCATCTTGAGATGGAATCATATGAAGCACTTCAAGAGTATCTCACTTACGGTGGCCTTCCTTATGTGTGCACCGAACCGGACGAGCAGAAGAAAATCAGTTATCTTCAAGGATTGTTTGAGAAGACATACTTGACTGATATCAAAGAACGATATCGTATTCGTGGTGTAGAAGTGATGGATGAACTGTTGAATGTGATAGCTTCGTGCATCGGTGGCTTGACCAATCCTTCAAAGATTGAGAATACATTCCGTAGCGTGAAAGGAATAAAACTGAATCAGAATACTATAAAGGAGTATTTGGAAATGTTGGAGGATTCTTTTCTCATTACTCGTTGCGTACGGTATGACATCAAGGGGCGCAAGTATATCGATACGCCCCAGAAGTATTATTTTGAGGATTTAGGATTAAGAAATGCACGCATTGGATTCCGTCAGGTGGAAGAAACGCATTTGATGGAGAATTTGATATACAATGAACTACGTATTCGTGGCTATTTAGTGGATGTGGGTGTGGTGCCTACCCGTGTAAAGGATGCAGACGGAGCATATCGTAGAAGTCAGTTGGAGGTTGATTTTGTGTGCAACCGTGGTTCTGAGCGTGTATATGTACAGTCTGCTTATCGATTGCCTACAGAAGAAAAGCGCAAGCAAGAAATGGCAAGTCTCTTGAAAATTGACGACTCTTTTCGCAAGATTATCATCACTGAAGATCTGATAAAACGCCACATGGACGAAAATGGAGTGGAATGGGTGAATGTGTATGATTTTCTAAAGAGTGAGGAATTATAAAAAGGACAAAATAATGAATTAGCAATAATTAGTAGGCTATGTATCTTTCAATACTCAGACTTTGGAATTTTAGGAAATATTGTACTGGCGCAGATAATGAACCAGGGATGGAAGTTCATTTTCAAGATGGTGTGAATGTACTGATCGGTGAGAATGATTCCGGAAAAACAGCCATAGTGGATGCCATACGTTATGTGCTGAGGACTCAAAGCGGAGAGTTTATCCAGTTTGATGACAAAGATTTCTATCAGGATTCTGACGGAAATAGAAAAGATGAATTCAAAATAGAATGTGTATTTGATGGGTTAAATGAGCAAGACTCTGGTTTGTTTTGGGAATGGTTGTCGTGGAACGATGATAAGACAAAATATTTGCTAAAAGTTTGGTTATATGTAAAGCGGAAAGATAATGCAATACTACCAACTTTTTCAGCGGGAATTGAAGGACAAGCCGATAGAATGGATTCTGAAGCGAGAGAACTTTTGAAAGTCGTATACTTTAAACCGCTTAGGGATGCTCTTACAGACATGACCCATGGCTACAAGTCAAGGTTGGCACAGATTCTTGGTGCACACGAACTGTTCAAAACTCAGAAAAATGCACAGGGTGGCAACACAAAGCACAAACTAGAGGCAGACTACGAGCATCTGAAAAAAAATATAGAGACCTATTTTCGGGCTGGTGGCACTGGCGAGAGTATAACAGTTGAAATCAATAATTTCTTAAGGGAGCACTTCCTGTTGAATGGCGACCCGAGAAATGCAGAGATTAAACTAACCGGAGGGGAGTTGACAGAAATCTTGAGGTTACTCGATCTGGTCATGGAGGGTAATAAATCGGGACTTGGCACGCTAAACCTTCTATGCATAGCAGCAGAAATGCTACTTTTTAACAACCAAAAGAAAGGTTTGAAGTTGGCACTTGTGGAAGAATTGGAGGCACATCTTCATCCTCAATACCAGTTGAGATTGATTGAATACATTTCTTCGCAACAGAAAAATGAACAATTTATTCTTTCAACTCATAGTATTACGCTGGCTTCAAAGATAAAGCTTGCAAATTTAATTGTACTGAAAGGAAAAGAGGCATTACCAATGTCTTCGGAATATACATTGATGAAACCTGCTGACTATAAATTTCTAGAGCGATTCCTTGATGCAACAAAGGCCAACTTGTTCTTTGCTAAAGGACTGATTATGGTAGAAGGTGATGCTGAGAACTTGTTAATACCTGCTATAGCTCAATTGATTGAAAAAAATCTTTATAAGCACGGTGTATCTGTTGTGAATGTGGGAAGTACAGCGTACAAGAGATATGTTAGTATATTCAAACGCAAAGATGGTAAATCATTTGGAATGCCCATAGCTGTTGTTTCAGACCTTGATGTCAGAGCTCTTGAGTATTACGATGATAATTGTAATGATCGTAAAACACCAAAGTATTGGTTGAAAGAAACATTAAGACCTGAATTGGAGAATATCTCACGAAATGTGAATTATGATGCTATGGTCTCTGTTTTCAGAAGTAAATCTGCTTTTGAGAAAGAAGTTAGATTGCACAAAACAGAAACCTTCGGGCCTATTGTTGACACAATAAATCGCATGAAAGCTGTCTTGAATGAGGATAAAAAGACGGTCTTGAATGAAAAAATGTTGGCGCAGATTAGGGAAGAAAAGACAAAACGGCTGGAGAGTGATATCAACGCAGATAGGATAAAAATATTTCTACCCCAAGCATGGACATTGGAGTATGAGATTGCTGGGAGTGGTTTGTATAGATTGTTGGCAACAGCGATAAAAGCAGCCCAAAAAGAAGTAACCGACCCGGAACAAGAAATGACAGACGAGGTATTGAAGGATTTATGGAGCGAGGTTAAAACTGATTATCCCGACGGACATACACCAACAAGAGAAGAAGCATATAGAATTTTTGAGCCTTTAAACGAAGGAACAGTTAGTAAAGCTATTACAGCACAGTATCTTGCCGGAATGCTTACTGGAGATTTGCCTCCTGTTAGTGATGGAACAATAGATAAGAATGATGTAAGACACATTGTTGAAACTGACGAAAAGCTGAAGTACTTGGTTGAGGCTATAAAGCACGTTACAGAATAAATTTGAGGGGGAAACTTATGACATTTGCTACTGACGAGGAAATAAAAATTGCCCATGATATTTTGTTGAAAGGGAAGAAACCGTTCGATGTTTCTAGGATAGATATCATAAAAGAGAATAATAGTTGCTATGTTCAGGCAAGCCCTGGAAGTGGTAAAACAACGACATTGTTGGCCAAGTTGATTATCCTTGCCAATAAGATGCCACTACCTGATGGAAAAGGTGTGTGTGTGCTAACACATACTAATGTCGCCATTGATGAGATAAAGGCAAAGCTTGGACAAAAGGCAGATGTGCTTTTCAGATATCCTAATTTCTTTGGAACTATCCAGACCTTTCTTCACAAATATGTTACAGCGGCTGCTCTACATTATTTTTATGGGAGTCAGATAGCATATGTGGATGATGATATGGCCAATGCTGTACTTCTAAAAAAATATGGCAGATTACCTATTCGTGGAAGCAAACTTAAGGGATTGATATATGCACGTACCATCTCAAAAGAGCATTTAATTGAAGTTGATGAAATAGAAGCATTAGGAGGCGTAGATATGTTGATGGCCGCTAAGGTTATCAAAAGGAAGGGGAAGAGAGTTCATAAATATGATTTCCAATTGGGGAAATATGACTGGAATAAGATTCCAGAAAATATTAAAGCATTAATTCGTACTAAGAGAGATGGAATTATTGACAGTCAAGGAAAAGAAATAATTCTTTCATTTAGAATCGATTGGTTTAATGATAAAATTATAACTAATTCCGGTTTGATAGGAATATGTACTGAAGCTGGTGCTGAATATGTAAAACTTAAAGAAGAGATGTTTACAGAAGGTATTTTGTCATTTAATGATGCTTATGATTTGGCATTTCGTTATATTCAGGAAAAGAGCCTGAATTTCAGCAGTTTCTCAGACAAGAGATTCAAATACCTTTTTGTAGATGAATTTCAAGATTGTGACAATCAACAAGTTGAATTTATAAAAAAGATTTTTGCTGATAATAAAGTGATTGTGCAGCGTTTTGGAGATTACTGCCAGTCAATCTTTGAAGGGGAAGAGAATGACGGAGTTGAGAATGAGGAATTGAAAGATGACCAAGTATTATACATACGTAATAGTAACCGTTTTGGAGAAAAAATAGCCAAGCCGCTACGGACATTATGTATGGAAGATAATCGTCAACTTGTAGGTAATGAGGACGTCCCTTCTATAAAACCCATCATAATAACTTATGAGGATCCCTTGTCTGTTCTTCCTAAATATGTAGAATTGCTCAAGATCACATCAATTCCAGAGATGAGTAATCTTTCAGTTTTGGAAATCGCAAATAACGAGAAACAAGAAGATCCGTTACACAGGGTGAATGTTAAAGCATGTGGATGGGTTGGCAAAAAAGGTAGCAGTGAGCAAAAGAGATTTATAGCATCGTATTTTCCAGCGTTTGAAAGAAAAAATGTAAGAATCCGAACGGAAGGTGATTCTTTCAATGACTTTATGCCTAAGAATCCGAACGGAACAGTTAAAGATTATGCAACATCTATTATTCAGGGTATATTAAAGTTTTTGGATTTATGCGATATAAAAAATGGTAATCGTCGTCATACCAGAACGTCATTATTGGAATTCTTAGCGGAAAATAGTTTAGAGCAAAAGGAGATTTTTCTGAATAAAGTTATGAATTGGGCTTTGCTCGTGGTCAAAAGTAATGGTGATGATGTCGCCAATATAAAAACGACTATTTATCAATATATTACAACTGTTTTATTGCCTTTATGCGGAAAAGAAATAACCGTAGATGCCGACAATTTTTTTAATGCTATAAGCAATAGGATTCAAAATGCCCAAGTTGTTGAACAGGGAAACATTTACCATGGAACGGACATAGATGTAGAGGTAGCTACAGTACATGCAGTAAAGGGTGAAACACATGCATCAACACTCTATTTGGAAACTTTTTATTATGGACATCATGAGTCTGAACGTTTGTCAGAACAATTTAAAGGAGTGGTATATACAGGTGAAGATGAAAGGATACTTAAAAATTTAAGAGTTGCATATGTCGGTATGAGTCGGGCTCGTTATTTGTTGTGCGTTGCCATACAGAAGAATAGATTTGACAATATGGATTGCGCCGAACTAAGAGAAATTTGGGATGTTGTTGATGCTTAAGGTGATTTTTTTGGGAAGTCATCGCATTAATGTCATCTTTTTTATAGTGCTTCTATTTGTAGATAGTAAATATTATATATTCATATCAATTATTTACAATCGAGCAATTAAGCCTATTTTTAATGAAGAAAAAGGTATTATTTAGGGTATAGGATGTTCAGTTCTATGTTCCGATTTATATCTAAATAGATTATCGTATTTATAATCAAGTGATTAAATTGAATTCGAAATAAGAACAAGAAACTAAACACCCTAGTTATTGTTTACCGGATAACATCATCTATGATTTCAGTTTCTCCGGTTTCCCCTTGCAGTAAGGAGAAGAGTCGTGGAAAAAACAGCTCCGCCCGGTCTGTTCCCAGTTGGGAGCTTTCTCCGTTTTTTGTCGCACAGATGGCAAACCGCCCCAACCCAAGACTTTGGGATTGGGGTACGATGTGGAAAGAGAGGTTCTTCGTGGCGTTTATATGCAGTCCGCGCCGGTAGGTATAGAATGTCTTGGATTCTCCTCTATCGGTTTCAAGAGTTACTTTTCTGTATCCTCTTGTTCCCAACAGCCTTATCAATTCTCGGTTTGTCATATCGGTTGCATTATTTAAATTTTCACATTAGTTCTTGTATAGTTTCCAGACCATGTAGGGAATGATTATTTTTCAGTAATGGATTCCAAGTAAGTCAGGTAAGCGGCAATGGCCTTGTGACAGCCGGAAAAATCAGGAGTACGGCAACCACGTTGTTTGCAGTAGCGGATACATCCGGATTTGTCCAGCTCGTTTACATGGCGGTTAAATGTGCCTTTCGTCCGTATATGGATTTCAAAACCGTCCCGTTTGGTTATTTCAAGAAAAATATCTGCCGGAATATATTCCCCGTCCAGAAATTTCTTTTTCCCCTCGTCAAGTTCCTGTTGCCACTTCACTTCTTTTAACTTGCGTTGTTCCTCTTCTTTTTCTTTTTGCTCCAGTTGCCTCTGCTCCTGTTTTTTCCGGTACGCCTCACGGGCTTGCAGCAAGGAAGCCGTGTCAAGTCCGAGTTCTTCAAAAACACGGATGGATAAAAGGGAGACATGGTTCCCGTTTGCTGCATTCTGAAGCGTGTTCGAGATCCAGTTCCTGCAATAGCCGGCGGCTTCTTCCCTGTGTCCTTCCATGTCAAGTATTCTCCGCAAATATTGCCCGCAAGAAAAATAGACGTTTCCAATCTTGCAGACCACATGGTAGTAATCATCGTTTTCATACCCGTATTTATTCTTTTCCGCCAATGAGAGATAGACATTCTCGGCATAAGGTTCCAGTTCCATATAAGGTGCCACGACGGTGTTCCCGTCAAATTTGTACTTGAATACTTTTGCTTTCATAATGACTTCGTGTTATGATTGTTCATTCATATAATCCAGTATATTCCCTTCCAGTTTGTCGTATATCCGGTTGAATCGTTCCTGATATTCTTCCAGAAAAGCCCCGTCCGCATCGCACATCTCGTCAAGTGTCATTCCGTTGATCCGGCATAATTCCATATCCGCCAGTTCGCTGACAATCTCGATAAGCATCGGACGCTCTTTGCCTTCAGGCAGTAACCCGTCTTTTTTCAGGCAACAATAGTTTCGGATATTGATTCTCAGGTACAGGTCAGCTCCTTCCCAGAGTTCATCCGGGAAGAGTGTGAATGCCTGTTTCAATCCTTCGGGCTGTTCCGCCCACCATTCGTTCAAGTTTTTCGGTTCCATATCTGTATGTTTAACTGGTTTGTAATTGCTTGGACTGCCACTGCCTGATGGCGACGATGACCTCCTGCCGTTCCCGTTCCAGCAATGCTTCCGTTTCGGGAGTGTAGCCGAGGAAGCGGATATAACCGCCGTTATAGCCTGTAAGTTTGCATTGTATCCCGGCCTTTTCCAATTTGTCCATCCGTTTCTGCGCCAGTTTCGCGCTTGAATAATCCTTCGGCCAGAAATAATGCTCTCCGTGTGAGCCGTAATGGTCTTCTCCGAGTATCATTTCACCGGAATGCCTCCTGTGTTCGATAAAGTCAAAGCGGGCTTTTCCCAACGCCTGCCTGATGGCCTTGTGTGCCGGACCTTCGGGATGCTTGAGCACTTCCGGCTTGTCCTTCCCCTTGCAGTCAAGTTTCGGCTGTTCCACCTTGTAAGGCTTCCGGTAACTCCCTATGCCCAATGTCAGGTAGAAATTGGTATGGAAATAATCCGTCATCGCATCGCTGTCATCGAAGTTGTATGACATGACAAAGTCACAGACATTCAGCATTACCTCCTTGGCACGGTCTGTAAGATCGGGGTTCCGCCCTATGTTGTAGTGGTTGATATTGTCCTGTACCTTGCCGGATTCCTTGGTGAACGCCTCAAAGTCCGCGCTCATCAGTTTGACGTAAATGGAATTGTAGTTCTCCCGCCTGACGGAGAACTTATATCTCGGATAGGTTTCCTTGAGCCATGCCCGCGTCAGCTCCACGATTTCAGGAGCGTGCTGGCCCTTGTGATTACGGCCTTTCCAACGGTATTCGTTATACACGTACTCGGTATATTCCTTTGCCGTGGCTCCCGAATAGTCGTATTCATATCCGGTCGAAGTCGCCGAGACATCCAACTTGTCTTTCCAGACTTCAAAGAGCCTTTCAAACTCTATATTCACCTGTTGCATGATGGCAGTGTCACCACCCTTGTCCGGGTGGTGCTGCAATGCCAGACGGCGGTATTCCTTCTTCAGCTCCGCCAATGAGTGTATGTTCTGAAAATAAGTCATAGCTATAAGTATTTATGCCCCTGCGAGGCGGTTGATAAAATATTCCAGACAGTCAAGGTCCAGACCGAGGCCGAGACACGCTGTTTCTATGTCGTCTTCCCTCAAATCGTCCAGTTCCTGTAACTCACACAGGTACCGGATTTCAGAATCCAAATATTCTTGCGCTTCCATATGGCTGCAACTGCATGAGTTGCTGATCTGTTCAATGATGTTAATCTGCATATCATTCGTTTTTAGAATTATACCTGTTGTAAATTTCCCGTTTATGCCCGTAATCCAGGCTGTTCCACCACCAGTCTGACGCATCAATAAATCTCTGTGGACTTTCGGCAGTCGGACAGTCACAGATTTTCAACCCTGTGATCTGTTCCATTACATTAAAGTTCAGCGAGTCCCACCAGGACTGCATCTTTTGTGTAAACTCCTCTTTTGTACAGAAAAAGGTCTGGTCAATACATTCTTCACACCATTTTCCGTCAGACCAGTGTCCGTCATTGTCATCATACACATAGCTGATATGTTCATTCGTATTGGCGTTTACCCATACTTGAATTTCCAACTGTTGTGAGCCGCATTCTTTGCATACAAGGATGTCGGAATCATCCGGCTCTTTTCTGAAAGCCCTGCCGTCATAGAGCACAACGGCACGTTCCACGAGTTGTTTCTGATTATTTTCCGATAACTCGGCAAAGAACCGTTCCGCCGCGCCGAATATGGCATTGTCCGCTAATCCGGACCATTTATCCCAGAAGTGCAGGTACATGCCTCCAAATACGACCTTGCATTCTTCCTTGCTCCAGGCGTTCCACATATAGTAGAAGAAGCTGGAGACTGCATTTTCCGCTTGATATTTCATTGTTCTTCAGTTTGTGGTTCTACTTTTTCGCTATCTTCCAGTTGCCGCCATACAGCCTCATACATTCCGGAAAGCCAGTCGATGTTGCTGGCACCGAGTTCGAACGGGCTGTAACATTCCACTTCATCACCGCTTTCTTTCTCTTCGGCAAGGACGGTCAGACTGCCCGCCGTTACACGGAGTCCTGTCACCCTGCATTCGTAGGGGTCTCCGTTCTTGCCAAACCATATCACCCAGACCGGGTCATAATCCTCTTCCGGAAACCGTATCGCGTTCATGGCATGGTCATGGAGCAACTGCCGTATCGCTTCGATAATGTCTTTTCGCAGTTCTTCAATCCTGTCCCCGAACACTGACATGGCGGATTTTGCGTCTTTCTGCTTTATGGAGAGAACCTGCGTGTCGGGATGGATGCTGAAATCCCAGTCCGTCACTTCATCGTCATCCCGCGTCGTGTGGATGTTGCCACCCAATACCAGACCGCAGTCTTCCGACACCATTCTTTTCGCTTCTTCACGGTCTTCCGCCGCCACAGTGTAAGTACCCTCGAAGGAGTATCTTACTTTTACATCGTATTTTGCCATAATCTTCTATGATTTGATTGTTAATGATTTGATTTTATCAGGATACAATGCGCACCGCATCCCCGAAAAAGGAGTCGTCCACCCCATATACATGTTGGACTGAACAGTCATAGTTGGACCGTTCGTCATCCAGCCGGAAGCGGAATCCGTGATAGTCCTCCACTTCCAGTTTTAGTTTTACATCTTTCTTCAGTTCCATTTCAGGCAGGCTTCCGCCACCGAATATTGAGCTGAAAAGCCCGCAGCAGTTACCTTTTGGTATGATGATTTCTTTCAGCGAGAAATCGGCATCATACAATTCTTTCAGGCTTACCCTGCCGATGTATGTCAGCAGGTTCGCACCGCAGCAGGAATTGATAAGCTCCTCATAGAATTGTTCGTAGGAAACCTGCTCCTTGCCGTTCCGGTTCTTACGGTTCGGGAAACGCCCGTAAGCCCTGTAGCCGTGTTCCGTCAGGATTTTCTTTACTCTTGCCGGATTGAGGTTCAGGCTGTCCACCATGTCCCCGAAGTAGGATTCCTCGTACCTGTAACCGCCCTGCGATTCAAACCAGTTGGAGTTGATGCAGTCATAGTTGGAAAGCATCTCCACACGGATAGGAATGTCGTCCGTGTGCCTTATTAATTCCTTCACCACGTCCGAATCGTTGCGGCTGTAAATCTCGTCACGGATTTCATCTTCGTGCTCATCGAAGAAGTCATCCACCTCTTCTTCGTCGAAGCCACCCGATACGCTGCATTCCTCTTTCAGTTTCGCGATAATCTCACGGACAGCCTCCCATTCGGCATCGCTGTACCACTCGTCTGCCTTTTCCCACAAATGTTCGCGGCTCTTGCTGTCAAGGCATTTTTGAATTAGCCCGCGATGGTTGTCAAGATTGTCATTGTAGTCCGTCCATACCAGCGTATAGGCCGGTTCCATCAGGGATTTGATGAGATCCAATGTCAATGTTTTCTGTTCATCCATTTCTGTTACCTGTGTACGGCAGGATTCCTTTTCCCGTACATACCGTTATAAATGACAGAAGCGGTCTTCAAGCCGCCTCCGTGTTGTTACCTAACCATACAGTTCCTTCACGATCTTGTCGTATATTTCCTTTGCCATTTCCGTATTCCGGTTGAAGTGGAAATAAGCCGTGTATCTGTATCCCGTTCTTGGCACTCCTCCGCACAGCTGTATCGCCCTGTCTATCTCCCAGTCGATATCACCTATGCCGAGGGATATGCTTGTGCCATGCAGCATACACCGGGCGAGTTTCAATGCGGAATCTGTCTTGTCTTCCTTGCGCAGCCTGTCGAAAGCCATCAGCGCGATTTCCCTGTTGCTTATCGTTACCGTATCCATGACTGTTATTTTCAGTTCAATGTGAGTGAATCCTTTTTCCTGTCACGGCTTGCCAGCGTTCCGAAATGGATGCTGAATATGCGCCGGCTGAAGCAGATCGGAGAATTGTATTCCACCCGTTGCCACAGGGTAAAGTGGTCGTCGGAGAATGACCATCTGAAATATCCTGACAACGAGCCGAACAGCGGATTGGTATTCCTGTTTATCAGGAACTTGTTCACATCCACGATGTGCCCTGCCGTCAGGAGAATGTTCAGTATCTCCACAAACGCCATTTGCGAATAGGGGTCAACTGGCATTACCGGTCCTTTGAAGTTGATTTCCATCTTGTATATGTTTTAATCGTAATTGTCGTCGAATATCTCGAAGCGGGGAATACCCGTGTCGAAATAGTTGCTTGATATGCCCGGATAGTACAGCAGGCTGTCATCCATGTTGTCCGGGCAAGGCTCATCGTCGATATAGGTCGCATTTCCATAAAGTTCGATATAGTGCGCCACCAACAGGTGAGGGTCTTCCGTGCTGATGTCATGCCCGTAACGGTCACACCAGTCGAAGAAACAATCCTTGTCGGGTTCCTCCAGCTGTTCCATCGCCTCCCTTATCTCGAAGAAGCTGGGACACAGCCATTCCCGGTTGATGAGCAGGTCCGGAATCTCCTTCCATCTCGTGTACCTGTATTCCGGTGTTTCCTCTTCGGGGAACAGTTCGGAGCAGGTACACAGGAATTCCCCCATGTCGCCGAAGTCGGACATCTGTAACCAGTTGTCCTTCTCCCGCCCCATGTCTATAAGATGCTGCGTGGTCACTGCCACTTCTGCCTGATTCAAGTCCATGATATTCTTCATTATAGTTTATGATACGGAACCGGAGATTTCATTCCACAGGCTCCAAAAGGTCCGCACCCCGGCAGTGCAGGGTTTTTCGGGGAAATACCGGAGCCCCCGGCGAGGATGATTTTCCCGAAAACCGCTTGCAGCATGACCTTGCCCTGCCGGTAGGGGGCGGGCTACCTTTGCCTGTGGAATGGAATCTGCGGTTTCTCATTTGTTTTTCCATTTTTCAGTTCATGATGCGCTGGCTTCCCCAGCTGATATGTATTTTCCCTTCGCTGTCACGCTCCCTGACCAGCAGGCTCTCGATGACGGACATGGTGACGTCAAACTCCTCGAAGATTTCGGACTGTTCCTTCACTTCACCCGTCTTGATGAACTCGTTCAGCCGTTCCTTCGTAAGTACCAGCGCCATCAGGTTCTGCTCCACGGAGTCCTTGTAGGTGACATAATGCACGCCCTTCAGTTCTTTGGAGTCGAGGCGGATGAAGCGGAAATAGAACTGCTCCATTTTCGGTATGTTCCATTGCAGGGATTCAAGTATCACGTCGTTGCAGGTGGGTATGTTCACCGAACTGCTCAGGCTCTGTTGCGTGCAGACCAGTATACCGTTGACGGTGGAGTCGAACTCCGTCACGATGCTTTGCCGTTTCTTGAACGCCACGTCGCCCTTGACCACGAATACGGGACGGTCAGGAAAACATTCGCGGAGACGCTTCTCGTAAAGGTCGAATGCGGCTATGGACGTGCAGCCGACAGCCACCTTGCCGGGTATCTTCCGCACCAGTCTCTCGATGTACCTTGTCTTGCTCGGAATCCCGTCTCCGGAATAGCCCTCTATCAAGTGGGGGACGGAGCAGGCCTTGATGAGCAGCTTGATCTGGCGCATAAGCCGGAGTCCGGCATCCTTCTTTGCATCCCCCGTGCTGTTGTAATACAGCTCGCAGATGCGGCAGAACTCCTCGATGATGACACGGTAAACCTCACGTTCGCCGTCGGACGGGCTGACGGTATGTGTCCGTATCCTGTATTTCTCTCCGGCAAAGTCCCTGAACTTGCGGGTGATGACGGTCTTGCCGATAAGGCAGGCCAGTTCCTCCTTGTTATAGACATCCTGGTTCTGTTTCTCAATGCCGAAGACGGTGGATTTTCCCGGACAATGGCAGGCACGGAAAAGCACATGCCCCCTGAAAGCGGGGAACGGCTCACCATAGTGCGGATTGTTATCTTCCTCTATCTCCTTGTCCCTGTTCTCGTGGTACACACGACTGCTCCAACAGACCATGTTTATGGAATTGTTATATAACAGCTCAAACTGGCTGTACAGTTCGGCGATGTTGTTGCGTGTGGTCGTACCGGTGTCGAGTATCTTGTATTTGAGGCGGCGGAAGAGACCGAGGATATGCCTTGTACGTTGTGACGACGGGTTGGTTATCTCGTCCGACTCGTCGAAAACAAGGCACAGTTTTCTTGAACTGCGTTTGACAAACCTTGCCATGCCCCGTTTCAGCTTGCCGAGCATGGAGGTGGATAGGACGATGAACACGCCTTCCGGCACAGCTTCCAGGTCGGCATTGTTCCTTGCCACCCGGAACTGTTCCCTGTTTATCGAGAGGAAGGGTATCCATGTCATATTGGTGGCGATGGCAGGAGCCAGTATGATGACATTCCGTACTTTGCGGAATTTGAGCAGGTATTTGGCACGATGGTACACGGCGGCTGTCTTGCCAGAGCCTTGCTGCCAGTTCAGCAGCGCGTGGCGTTTCTGCAAGACGAGGTTCAGGTCGTGTTTCTGGAGCGTGGTAAACTCGCAGGTCTCGCCGTCCTTGTTGATGAATGCACACCGGTCCAGGTATTCTTTCAGCCTGCCATCTTCCTCCATTTCCGGGAACTGCCGGTTCTGCATTTCGTACTCTCTCCGCTTGCGTCGGATCAGTTTCTCCGCCGCACGGATTTGGTGCATGTTCTTTTCTGTCGGCACTTCCGGCATGGGCAGTTCAGTACGTTCCAGCACGAGGTCGTTGATACTTGCCGCCTTGTGCGGAACTTTGTCAAGGAGTCGCGGAGCATATTGTTTCAGTTTGAAGCCGTATGAGGTCTTCACCAATGCCACTTCCTTGCGAGGTACGGTATTTTGCGAGGTGATGTACCTGCGGATGACGGCAAGCACTTTCTTCGGGGTCAGTTTGTTCTTCTCCCATTGCTCCACCTGCTCCCGCGTGGCGTTCTCAGGCGGTTTCTGGTTACGGAACTTCGTGACCAACGCTTCCGCCTTGTCTATATGTTTGTTCAACTTGGCGTGCGCCTTCAGCTCGTACATGTACTTGGCAAGTTTGTACTCGAACAGCTCAAGTTCTTCCTTGTCGATCCGGTTGGTTTCGCGCATCAGGTCGAAACGCAACCGGTGTTTCATCGCCCTTGCCTCGCCGATGCGCTTTTTCAGCTCGTCCGCCGTTATGAATTCTTCCGCGTTGTAAGCCTGCATCTTGATGTGGCCCGATTTACGGAGAAATACCATGATTTTCGTATTGAAGTCATGGACTCCGACTGCGGCAAAGGCTGACGGGCCCAACTTCGTCTGACCGACAAATGAGAATCTGCCGTTTATACCGGCTATCCGTGTCTTCTCCCAGAACCCGCTCTGCATGAAGGAACAGGGCACGATGACCATCAGGATTCCTGCCGGATTGAGCACATCGTAAGCCTTGTCCATATAGTATTCCTGCGACAGTTTGTAGTCGAACTTCAAGTTAAAAGGAGGATTGCCGATGATAACATCGAAACGTTGTTCCGGATAGTATTGCCGGATGTCGCATTTCTCGATATGGGCTTCCGGGTAGAGGTATCGTGCGACAGACACGGCCTTGCCGTCTATGTCGAAGCCGTAGGCATTATGCGGGTTGGGCAGATGGTTGAAGAAATTGCCCATACCGCAACACATGTCAAGAACCATTTCGGATGAGACAGGACACAGCATATCCACCATGTCCCGGCATATTTCATGCGGGGTGAAGAACTGTCCCATCTCGAACTCCTTCTTCGCTTCGGCATACTCGTGGTAGCTGGCAAAGTCGGACTGTTTGAGGTTGTGCAGCCCTCCGATACCGGTATAGCAGTTGTAGATGCTCTCCGCCGGAATGAGGTTCTTGCCGGAGTCTATGGCGAAAAGTATCTTCTCGTTGACTTCGGCACGCATACCTTGCGGTATCTGTTGGGGGATGATGGCATACATAACTTTATCTGTTTATCGTTAAAAATGAAAACACCCCGCAAGGAATGCCTTACGGGGTGCTGTGTAAATCTTATCATGGTCAGTTTTCTCTTAGGGTGATTTCATCCAGACGCAGACGCTTGAAACAACTCTCGGCTGCCGCGCTGTCCTTGAACCGGACATCGATGCGTCCGTTCTTGTAGAACCGGATCTGCTCGGCATTGGTGGTCGTGAGGTCGTACCAGTCGGTGACGGAAACGTCATTGTCATCGAAACGGATGATCATCTTTGAATTCCCGTTCAGTATGTCGTCCGCACCGTAGGCGATACCGGCACACAGGGTTTCCAGTTCTCCGCCATAGTTGTAACTGATTTTGCACCTGTTGTTGTATTGTATGTAATAATCGTCGAAACGGATGATTTCGGGAAATACAATCCTGTCCTTCTTCAGCTCCGTCTTGACTTTACTCCAGCAGGAAGGTTTGACGACTCTGGCAACCCTGGCAAGAAGTTCCTCCACCGCCGTTTCCCGGAAACTCTTGCCACCCAAGTGTTCGATAACCACATCTACATATGTCCCATAGACAGGACGGGAGCCCATCTGAAGGGTCTTTTCGTCTATTTTATATTCAGGGACCGACACGTTGTAAGTCCTGTTGAAATAAGAAATGATGCGGCCCGCAAAGTTCGCGTTGGCGTTGCGGTTCTTATCCACCAGGTCATTGATCAGGTCGAACGGCTTGAACTCGTTGTGAGAATAGTCGTCCCTGTCGTTATGGTAAGTGTAGAAATCCCGCATGGACACCTTGCCGTTCTCCTCGTAATGGAACTTGCGCTCGGCTTGATACTGTTCTGCCTCCTCCTTGAAGACGGCGTACCAACGGTCAATCTGGTCGAGTGTCTTGTAGAGCATGTCCTGCTGGTGCTGGCAATAGGCACGGTCTTGCTCCGTAATCTTGTCCCCGTTTCTCACTTGTATGCTCAGGATACCGGAAAGCAGGTCGGGAGCGTTACCGGCCTTGGTTACTGTCGTTTGCATATCTGTTGGATTTTAAGTGTTAGAAATTATCCGGTTTGATTCGATAGAAGTACGTGATGTGCTTTTCCATGTCCTTGACTATCTTGACCTGTTCGGGGTGGAAGTTGAGCCTCCGTTCTTCGGCAGGGGCATCAACCGTTTTCCATTCGGCGGAAGGTAGGAACACATATTCCCGACGGAAACACCATAACACGATTTGATTTTCCCAATTTCCCTTGAACACAGTTCCTTCGTAGTCCTTCAGGAACTGCCGGAACTCGGCTTCATCCCGGAAAGCGATGTCAAAGCCTTGATAGAGATTGCCGCTTTCCGATTCATCCCTTTTGTTCAGGTAAAACTTCCGGTAGGTCTCTGTCGTGAAATCTCCATACCTGGAATTGGGTTCGGCATAGAACCATAAAGGCACTTTGGCAATGAACGTCACCGAACCGTTGGCGCATGCGCCGCAGTGTCCCCAGTCCTTGAACGCTCCTTCCGTCCATTTCAGGAATTTCATGTCCTTCGGATTTACGGAGTGGAACGCTCCGCCGCTGACACTCAGACGGATGCTCCCGCCTTCTTCCCACACGAAAGGAACATAGGGCTGTTCGCATATGGATAGGTATCCTTCCTTTGTACTTTTGCCATCAATAAGAGCGTTCCCGTAATAATCCCCATGTTCGGTTACATATACCAGCCTGTCGCCGATTTGCGGTGTGACTTCAGAGCGTGTCCGCTCGATAAGCTGCACATGATTGTTGGCCATATCCACATCTTTCTGTGTCAGTCCATGTTCATGGTCGTATGAAACATTCCGTTCTTTGAGTGTCTCGATACCGTACTTTTCCTTTGTTGCCTGTTGTAGCATGACAATTATATTTTTTTGTTAGTCCGGCTTTTCGGGGCCGGAGTTCCCGTAACTACAGGCTATGAAAGGCCGTGTCCCGTACAGGCAAGGTTGGCGGGAAAAATACCGCAAGCCCTCCGGGCGAGGATGATTTTTCCACGACACCCGGAGGGCTTGACCTTGCTTGTACGAGCAGGACACGGGGTACCTTTGCCTGTAGTTAGGGGAACTCGGCTTCGGTATGCCTGTCATGTCCGATACAGGTTATTTCATTGGTTCATCATGAATTTGTACCCGGAAAATTCCGGTATTCTCAGAAAAAATGCTATCTTTGCATCGAAACAAAGAGTTATTTGAAAGCATGAGGAATATAGTGATTCTGAACAGTCCGGCATTTTCTTATCCGTTGCCCGTTCTCATGCGAGTTGAATGTAATTCGTTGATAGTCAAATAAGATACTTCATACTATCACAAATATAAGAAAAAAGAGTGTGTTTTGATTATATGTCCACTCTCTTTCTTATTTCTTTTGTCAATAATGTAGTCACTCTATTCCTTTTTTATAGATTTACAGGGTGTTATTTTGAAATACTCTTTATATCTGTTACGAAAGTTTTTTAAGTTTCTAAGTCCGATCATCTCCGGCACTACATTTACAGGACATTTTCCGCTTTCTAACAGTTCGCGGGCTTTTTCCATGCGGATACGGTAGATAAAGAATTTGGGAGCTTCTCCTGTCAGTAATTTCCATTTATTGTAGAAAGCGGTTCTACTCATACATAATTGTGAAGCTATGTCGTCAATAGTCAGGTCCTCTCTGTCTATATTCTCTAAAATGAATTCTTTCACTTTGTTAATAAATGTGCAATTAGCGTTATCTAAGTTTTTTGTTGTCTGTATCCTTATAAATTGTTCACCGAATATTTGTTGTAAAAATGCTTTTCTAAGGAAACGACTATTTCTAATAAGAACAGTTATTTCTATTTTTAAATCTTCTATATGGAAAGGAATATACAGAAATGTATCAGCCAGAGATGTCTCTCTTTTGTAACGTCGGTCTATATCAATGTGGGAGCCGTAAAGGATAATAGGAATAATGGAAGTATCTCCGGATGTTTTCAATCTTGACGATAGTTCATTTCCACTCATCCCGTGCAGTACGGTATCGCTAATGATTAAATCCGGATGTTCCTCCTTTATACTTTCCAGTACTTCTGAACCATTTTCGAAACTCTTTATAATGTAGTCTTTTGATAAATGCGCTTCCAGATAAAACCTGAAATTTTCATTACTGTCAGCAATGATAATAGTAGGCTTGGTTGAGCCTCTTTGGGGAGGAATCTTGTGGAATAAATTATCTATTTTTTTCTCTTCTTGATTTTCATTGATATGTATTCTAGGGCGTTCGGGTACATTTTTGTATGAATGCTTTAGTGGGAAATTCAATGAAACATTGTGGTTTAAATGATTGATAAGAATCTTCCCGTTGCATAATTCTGTCAGTTTTTTGCAAAATATACTTTTTGCAAAATCATATTCAAGTTCTTCCTTCCGTTTGAGCAACGGATGTCTTTTGCATTTATAGCATTGTATCAGTTTTCTATTTTCGAAGTTGTTTATGCTGATTTTCCAGTGTTCTGTACTTAGAGAGATTGAGAGTATAATTGTTTTTTTCGGTTCGGTATAGTCGATAGCGTTCTTAATAAATTTGTCGATGACTGGAGATATTTTACTTTGGTCGATCCATGCACTGGCATAATGAAATTCAGTTTTAACTTTTAATTTTACCTGCTTATTTGCGGCATGATCTTTTAGTGAATTGACTCTGTCTTTAAGAAAATATCCTAGTTCATACTCTGCAATATCTATGCTTTGGGGATGAATAAACAATTGTTTTAGGTTCATTAATCTGTATAGATGCTCATTGAGACAATCTATACTGCGTAATAGTTCCTGTCTGATTTCTTCAGGGTAATGCTTGTTGCATATCATTTGCAAAGAGATATGAATCTGAGTAATAGGAATACGTATGCTTTGAAAAGAATCTATAAAATACAGATTCTCTTCCTTCAAAAGATTTGTTTCTTTTTGCATGGTGATAAAATAGGATAAGGACCAGTATAATGAGACTCCTCCTGCTGTTAATAGAAGAATGGAGTTTAATAAATTGGGGATAGCTATTACTATAATGATAGAAGTGAGGAGTGACGTTGTTATTAAGTATTTCATATCAATTCGTTTTTTAGAAACGCCACTTAGTGGGAATTGACCCACTCCTTTTGTTTGAGAAAAAAGAGGAAGCTCACTGTAACTATGATCTCATAGTTGTACATTGATAAACTCGAGTAGAATAATGTTTGAGATTATTTACTTTTTGAAGGTCAATATCTGGAAAACGAGGTCTATATGTAGAGTCTAAATCCTAACATTTTGAATCATTTTTCAAGGAATGGTGAATTTCCTCCAAGTAACAATAATTAATAAATCAGTTTTTCTTATTTGTTGAATGTCGCATATTATGAATGCGGCACGATGTGGGAGGTGAGCGTATTGTTTGTATGGTGCTATTGAGAGAGCTCCTAATTAGCACCTGTTTGCGTTTTCTCATATATAAAGTGAATAATTATGTAAAACGTCTTTTGTTGTCAGAAGGTATCTATTGTTACTTCGGTGTAAAAATAATGATAAGTAATAATAAAAGGACCGTTTTATTATAGTAAATGACTGAATTTGGTAATATGGTATTGTAAAGGTGGTGGTTGGTGTTGTAAAATTATGTTTTGTTAATACTGTATTCCTAATCATGTTTTGTGATATATAAAAAAGAGCGTGTCATATATACGTATGACATGCTCTTTGATCGTTTTATAGCAAATAAGTATTTACCTATTTTTTGCTCATATCGAAGTTGAATGTAGTAATGGGGAACTTATCTAAAGTTGTATTACCCACTTCTACCTTTGTCGCTTTTATAGCAAATTTTAATGTTTTTCCATTATAGGCAAAATCTCCTTTTTCGTCTGCCTGAACAGTTACTATCACAGTAATTTCGGTTAGTTCTTTTTCATTTGCTGTTAGTTGAGTCGAAGGATCAAATTTAATTTCTAGAGGTTCGGGTTGAAGTTGAAGTAAGATGTTATCTTTGTTTTCGTTGAAAGTAGCTGTGTAGGGAATTTTGTAATTGATATCTCCGATAGCTTTAATAATAATTTCAGCTTGGTCCGGATCTTCGATGATACTTTTAATCAGGTCGTCAACAGGAAATTTATTGATAGCAATTTCGTTGTCTTTTACTTCTGCGTTTACTTCAATTCCTACTGGTTCTTCACTTTCACCAGCATTTTCTGTGGGGATGACAGGGGCTGATTCGGTTGTCATTTTACCCAAGTAGTTTCCTTCTACGTCTTTAAGAGAATATACAGGAATATCCTCATCGTCATCATTACTACACGAAGTAAAGGTGGTAGCCAAGCTTAGTACCATTACGAATAAAACGAAACGATTAAAACAATATACTTTTTTCATTTCAATTAAAGTTTTCATACTGTTAAAAATTAGATTGTTAATTTTCAAAATTAAGGTGTACGTACAATAAGTAAATACTTGAGATATTGAAATACTGCATGAAGATAATAAAAAAGACAAATAAGAATAGTGACACTATTTTCTGAGGAAGGTGTCACTGTTTGAGTGGGATAGTGAGGCTGTCTAACAACAAAAAGATAGATGGTCTCTTTTTGGTAAAATCATCTTCTATGGTCTATGCAAATAGTAAGAGTTGTCTCATCGGTCTTTCGATAACACTCCGGAAGGAGTTCAATCTTTATTGGATTTGAGAGCTGGTTATCGGCTCTCTTTATCCGAACTCTTGTCTGTGCTGAAAACATGGTAAGTTATGTTACAGAGTTATCTGTTTTAAGTGTCTCCATAGGGCTTTCCCTAGCTTTAGTTCCGTTAACTATAAAGCAGCCAATAGGCTTGTAATGAGGTAAAAATGATCGCATTGACGTCAAAAAATAGCAAACTATGCGTATTGTAAACTTGAGTTATACAAATTGCCTGACAAAGACTTGGTGAGATTTTGAGGATGGATTATTATACGTGACAACTTGGTCAAGCAAAAAGTATTAAGCATAAAGTCATTGGAAACATTCTCCCAAATGGCTAAGTTCGCTGCTTGCGGAGGGAAAACACAAAGCGTCTGTAATCAATGTTGTAAGAGCCAATATCATAGCAATGTCTTTTTCCGTGATACGAAAGTAAATTCCATTCTATTGGTCGTATAATAAAAAGTTCTTAATTTTGAAAATGTCTTATGTTTAGGAAGTAGCTATATACTTCTGATGAGCAGTTACTTGCATATACAAACTTACCCAAGAATACGTTGATGTTAGTAAACTTGGGTAAGATTTTATAGATCTGCTCTGATACTAAAGAATATCAGTTTAAATATCAATATGTATCTATTATCTCTTTAATACTATTCATGTTGTTTATCACTTTTCTTTCCTCAAAAATACCAAATAAAAAGTCGTTTGTCAAGTGTTTCAGAAGAAAAGCTGATTATTCATTGAACCAATCTATTTTCTTTGAGAAATACATCACCATTGCCAGGATAATAAATAATCCCAAGCTGCCTGTCAACAGAGCAAAAGTCTCTAACTGGATAAGGACAAATATATAAAGATAGAGTACTCCCAATAACCCAGACATGATTAATGAAGGTTTCTTTCTCTTGGTGATGCCAAACATATATCCGCCTACCAGTATAATAGTCAGTGTAGCAGATAACAGATAGGCAGGGTTGAAGCCGATGTGTTCGGAGAAGGAGAGGAGCAAACTGTAAAATAGACAGAGTGCCAATCCCACTAACAAATACTGTAAAGCATGAATACGGGTTTTATTCATAATTTCAGTGAAGAAGATAACGCCGAATGTCAACAGGATAATCAGGATAGCATACTTTGCGGAACGCATGGATTGCTGATACTGCTCTACCGGAATCTTGAAATTGACGCCGAAACTGGAATTATCTATATTTTTAATATTAAAATTGGTATAGTCAATCATTACTTGTGAGTAATTCCGGTTCAAGTTCAAGACTTGCCATTGTGCCGAAAATTCTTTCTCGGTAATATCCCGGTTATTGGGTAAATAGCTTCCTGTAAAGCTCGGTGTGTTCCAATTGGCTTTCAAGTCGACGCGGGTTGTTTTACCCAATGGGATGAAGTTAATGGATTGCGAGCCTTTCAGTTTGATTTTTACTTCGTAAGGCAATTTCTTATTGTTCTTCAGTTCCGATAAATCCGCAATGGCATGTACGCCCGTATTATCAATCCCTCTGTTGTCTGCCGGAAAGAAGACCCGAACGACCGTCGTAATAAACTGGTGTTTCTGACTCCGGCGGGTGAAGAGTTTAAAGAGCAGATTCGTCCGGTTTTAGACTAGGTTTATGTATATGCAGAACACATTATCGGTATTGAAAGTATTGAAACCATGTTGTCTGAATTAAACAGTGTTTATGATGTTCTTGAAAAAATATAAACTATATCCGGTCATTTTATTCAGCCTGTTTTCTTTTCCCCAATTGATGCACGCACAAACAGACTCTTTATTTCTTACTGTCGACCAGCTCTTTGAACGGGGCGTACAATATAGCCTGCAACTTCAGGCGGATGCAATGAAAGAATCTATGGCACAGGAACGGACACGGACTGCAAGAACTGCGCGACTACCGGAACTACAGATTGGACTGAAAGGCGGATTCGTCGGTCAACCCGTCGTTTGGGAACGGGGACTGTCTGCACCTCTCTACCCGGACGCGCCGGACTGGTCACAAAATTATGCGATTGATTTGGCACAACCTCTCTATCAGGGCGGTAAAATCCGAAGTGCTATCCATAAGGCGGATATTGAAAAGCAAGTCGCCGAATTGCAGACTTTGACCGACCGGGCGGAGATTAAACTGAAACTGCTGAATCAGTATATGAATCTCTTCAGCCTCTTTAAGCAGCATGAGATACTGATGCGAAACATTGAAGAATCGGAACTTCGGTTGTATGATATACGGCGGATGAAAAAGGAAGGGCTGATTACTAATAATGATGTATTGCGAAGTGAGATGCAGTTGACTAACGACCGCCTGTCTTTGCAGGAAACGGAAAACAGTATTGTGCTTGTATCGCAGCAACTCGATATTCTGTTGGGGCAGGACGAGAATGTATTATTGCGGCCAGATACTGCCCTGCTTTATCGAGCAGTTGCCTTGCAATCTTATGATGATTATATCGTTCAGGCTTATGCGAACAACCCGGTGATGAAATTGCTTCGTGCACAAACGGAACTGGCAAGGAATGAAATCCGTTCAACCAAGTCTTTCTCATTACCCGGTATATCGTTATATGCATCGAATACATTGGCACGCCCTGTCTCGCGTACCTTGGCGGATATGTACAATAACAACTGGAATGTGGGCGTATCGGTTTCTTATCCTTTATCCTCATTGTATAAGAACAATCATAAAATAAAAGAGAGCAAAATGAGGATGTCTTTGCGGAAGAACGAGGAAGAGCAGAAAATGCAGGGAATCCGCATGGAAGTACGTTCCGCATTCTTACGGCATCGAGAAGCCATGCAGAGGGTAGAGGCTTTGAAACTGTCCGTCCGGCAGGCGGAAGAAAATTACCGTATCATGCAGAACCGCTATCTGAATCAACTGGCTATCCTGACTGATTTGCTCGACGCAAATTCCGTCCGCCTGAATGTCGAGTTGCAGTTGGTTACTGCACGCACCCGTGTGATTTATACTTATTATCAACTTCAGAAGGCTTGTGGTCGTCTTTAATATACAAAACAGATATGGCAAATCAATTGAAAGAAAAACAGAAGAAGCTGAAAAAGCTCAGAACCCGCAATATTATTTTAAATTTGGTATGTATCTGTCTGGCAGGTTCCGGCCTTTGGTGGACTGCCACTTACTTTTGGCGTTATGTAAATTATGAAGTGACGAATGACGCTTTTGTAGACCAATATGTAGCGCCCTTGAATGTACGGGCTTCGGGTTATATAAAAGAGGTATGTTTTAAAGAACATCAATATGTGCGTCAAGGGGATACTTTACTGGTGCTTGACAACCGTGAATATCAAATCAAGGTGAAGGAAGCGGAAGCTGCTTTGTTGGATGCACATGGCTCACAAGAAGTGCTTCATTCGGGCATTGAGACTGCCCATACAAATATCGCCGTGCAGGATGCCAACATTGCCGAAGCAAAAACGAAACTCTGGCAACTAGAGCAGGATTATCATCGCTTTGAACGTTTGTTGAAAGAAGAATCCGTCCCGGAGCAACAGTTTGAGCAAATTAAAGCTGCCTATGAAGCGGCAAAGGCGCGTAATCAGGCACTGGTTGCTCAGAAACAGTCGGTACTCTCACAATATACGGAAACAAGTAAGAAAACAACGAGTGCGGAAGCCACCATTTTGCGTAAGGAAGCAGACCTCGATCTGGCTAAATTGAATTTGTCTTATACGGTTCTTACGGCTCCCTATGACGGATACATGGGCAGGCGGACTTTGGAACCCGGTCAGTATGTACAGACCGGACAAACCATTTCTTATCTGGTACGCAACAAGGACAAATGGATAACCGCCAATTATAAAGAAACGCAGATTGCCAATATCTATATCGGCCAACAAGTGCGTATAAAAGTGGATGCAGTGCCCGGAAAGATTTTCCACGGAGAAGTTACCGCTATCTCCGAAGCGACGGGTTCCAAATATTCATTAGTTCCTACGGATAACTCCGCCGGAAATTTTGTAAAGGTACAACAGCGGATACCGGTACGGATTGAACTGGAAGATGTCTCTTCGGAAGAAATGGCACAGTTGAGAGCCGGTATGATGGTAGAAACAGAAGCTCTGCGCAAATGATAACGATGAAGGAGTTGGAAGCACCTGTCCGCCAATGGGTGCCCGATTGGCTTGGACTTATCAGTATCTTCGTCGTGATTCTTCCTGTCACTATGCTCAATGGTTCTTATACGGGTAGTATGCTCGAAGTTTCGAATACACTCGGTACGAATTCGGAAGATATAACAATGGGATATTATGCCGCTTCGGCAGGCATGGCTATCGCGTATCCCATTATTCCTAAAGTCCTTGCTGCCTTTTCCGTGAAATCGCTGTTGCTGATTGACTTGATACTGCAATTCTTCCTGAGTTGGGTTTGCGCCCGTACGCAGAATGCCGATATTTTGATTGTTTGCAGTTTTGCCGTCGGCTTCTTAAAAGGATTTCTTATGCTGTGGTTTATCCGTTACGCCCAAAAGATTTTCAGCCGGAAGAATGTGCGTAGCGAGTTTTATTCTTATTTTTATCCGTTAGTGTACGGTGGGGGACAGGCTTCGATGTTGGTAACCGCTCTGTTGGCATATTATTATAACTGGAAATATATGTATTATTTTATGATGATGCTGATTTTGATAGCTATTCTATTTGTTATCATCTGTTTCCGTCATAACCGCCCTGTTAAAGCCGTTGCCTTGTCCGACTTGCATATTCGTGAAATGTTTGTTATCTCGACTGGACTGCTGATGTTGATGTATGTTATCAATTATGGAAAAGTGCTCGATTGGATGGCGTCCGGCAAGGTATGCGCATATATCATCATAGCTCCTATGTTGATTGCCTTGTTTATCTGGTATCAGAGCCATTCGGAGAAACCTTATGTAAGTCTTGCACCCTTATTTCAGGCTAAAGCGATTGTCGGCTATCTTTATATGATGCTTGTCATGTTTTTCAGTACATCAACCACTTTATTGACTAACTATCTGACTATTATTCTGAAAGTGGACACTACGCATACCTATTCTCTTTATATCTATCTGCTTCCCGGATATATAGTCGGTGCGTTTATCTGCTTCTGGTGGTTTCGCTGGCAGCGTTGGCGTTTCCGCTTTCTGATAGCGGGGGGAATGAGTTGCTTTGTGATTTTCTTCGGTATCCTGTATTTCGGCATCTCTCCGAATAGCACTTATGAAATGTTATACCTGCCCTTATTCTTTCGTGGCTTGGGAATGTTGACTTTGATTATAGCTTTCGCCTTGTTTGCCGTAGAAGATTTGAATCCGAAATTCTTATTGTCGAATGCTTTCTTTCTGATTATTTTCCGTTCCGTATTGACGCCCATTATGGCTACTTCGTTTTATAGCAATGTACTGTACCGGCTGGAACAAAAATATATGTATTCTTTGTCGGAGACTATAACGACTGCCGACCCACTGGCAGCGTCACGGTATAGCCAATCTTTGAACAACGCACTGGCGCAGGGCACGGAAATGCCGAGGCGGCACAACTGGCAACTAATTCTTTATATACCACCTTGCAACAGCAAAGTCTATTGCTCGCACTGAAAGAAATACTGGGCTATCTGCTGGTTATATCAATCATCATTGCTGTTGTTTCCCGTTTTATTCCGTTCCATAAGACACTCCGTGTCACATTTAAAAGAACAGGCGACGATATGGTTTAATTTGTCCTTCGCGGATTTTGATGAATGGTAATGCAATGATTGTTAGTGATTTTTTATATCTTTATGGCAAAATCTAAAATATGGAGACAAAGAAAGGCTTTCTCGAACTATTGTTCTTGACTGATGAGCAAGAATATACGATTGATCGATATTGGGAACGTGGTGGTATATTCGTTCTTTTACTATTTATATTGTCAGTACTGCCATATTCATCGAAAGCCCAGATGTCGTCTGATAGCCTCGTCCAAAAAATAGCCGGATATATCGATGCTATACAGAATTTTGGGGATGTACTGCCGCAAGAAAAAGTCTATTTACACTTTGATAATACCAGTTATTATCAGGGAGATCCTATTTGGTTTCAATGCTATGTCGTCACACCCGGACTGAACCATCCGACGGAGCTAAGTAAAACACTCTATGTAGAATTGTTGAATCCTGGTGGTGAGATAATTTCAAAACGAGTATTACCTATACGGAACGGTCGTTGTCACAGCAGTTTCGAATTGACGCAACTTCCTTTCTATTCCGGTTTTTATGAAGTCCGTGCCTACACGAAATATATGTTGAATTTTGGGGAGGAGATTATTTTCTCACGCGTTCTTCCTGTTTTTGATAAACCTGCTAATCCGGGTGAATATAAAGAGAAAAATATACAAAAGTATGCGGTTTACAAGTATCCGCAGACCAGAAAGAAAGCAATGAAGGCAAAAAAGGTTAATTTAAAGTTCTTTCCAGAAGGAGGAAATTTGGTAAAAGGTGTTCCTTCACAGGTTGCTTTTGAAGCAACTGATGCTTACGGAAATCCCATAACGCTCTTTGGTAGGATTATCAATCGGAGAAAAGAAGAAATCGGTCATTTTGCCACTATACATGAAGGGCGGGGCGTATTTACTTATATACCTACTGGTGAAGACGCTGACAAAGCCGAAGTGGAGCTTGGTGGAAAGAAGTATCGTTTTGACTTGCCGGAGGTCTGTTCGCAAGGGTATGTATTGCACGTTGATAATCTTACCTCGGAAGATAGTATAGCTGTCAGTGTACAGAAAAATACATATACACCATCAAACTTATTAGGCTTGGCTGTGATTGCTCATGGAAAACTATTAAATTCTTGTCTGTTAAATGTGGGGAAGAACACTCCTGTCTCCTTCAAACTCGACAAATCGGAATGGACACCGGGAGTAGTACAACTTGTATTATTCGATACTGCGGGACAGATCATTGCCGACCGTCTTGTCTTTACGCGAAAACCGGAACTACTGGCAGTTGACGTACGCAAAAGCAAAGAAAGTTATCAGCCGTTTGAACGTGTCACGTTAGATTTTTCAGTTCGTGATACGACAGGTAATCCTGTGAGTGCTCCTATGTCAGTTTCTATACGTGACGGGTGGGAGGAAGTGGAAAGTCGTCATTCTATGTTAGTGGATTTATTGCTGATGTCGGAGATTAAAGGGTATGTTCACCGACCGCTTTACTATTTCGAGGTGAATGACATGGAGCATAGGTTGGCTTTGGATTGCTTGTTGATGGTTCAGGGATGGAGACGTTATAAATGGAAGTACGCAGCGGGTGTAGAGCCATTTGAATTAAAATATATGCCTGAACAGGGAATAGAAGTGCATGGACAAGTCGTCTCATTCGTTAGGGGTAAACCAAAACCGAATATGCAAGTGTCTTCTTTCTTAGCGAAACGGGGAGAAGAGGAAATTTCATCCGGAATGACTTCATTCGGTCTTCTCGAAACGGATAGTTTGGGGCGCTTTGCCTTCATTACCAATATCGAAGGCAAATGGAATCTGATTCTTTCGGTGATGGAGAAAGGGAAGAAGAAAGATTGCCGGATTATACTTGATAGAGTTTTTAGCCCTCAACCCGTAAGGTATTTGGCAGGTGAAATGCAAGTTAGCGTTTCTGGAAGGGACACTTCGGAATTTGAACAGGGACTTCAAAATGACACCGTTGTTATGAATGATGTAGATTACAATCGTTTTATGGATGCCTATGAAGATTCGTTGGCGCGACGGGGCATACAGGAGAAGAATCACCGGTTGGGTGAGGTTGTTGTAAAAGCGAAGAAATGGAGTCGCGAGAAAGACATTTTCGAAAATCGTTCTAAGTCGGTTGCTTATTACGATGTGCCTTCGGAAATAGATGATATTCAGGACAAGGGGGATTATGTAGGCGATGATATTCATGAATTGTTGATTCGTATGAACCGGAATTTTATACGTAGGGTTGATCGTAACGGCGAATGGCTACAGTATAAGGGGCGTTCTCCTTTGTACGTTATCAATTATGAACAGACACAAGCTACTGAAATAGATCAGACCAGATATCAGACACTCCGCTTGGAAGCTATCAAGTCGATTTATATCAATGAGGAATTGTCGGCAAAGTGTCGTTATGCAGATTCACGAATGTCTCCATTGGAAGTAGACGAAATGTACAGTTGTGTTGTTTTTATTGAAACCTATCCGGAAGGAGAGATTTCCGTGAAGGGTGGGAAAGGAGTCAGAAAGACTTGGTTGGAAGGTTATAACAAACCGGCTGAATTTTATCACCTTGACTATTCCATATTGCCGAAAGAAGAAGATTACCGACGGACATTGTATTGGAATCCCGAAGTCTTGCCGGACAAAGCGGGTAATGCCCGCGTGAGCTTCTATAATAATGGCCGTTGTCGGAAGTTGAAGATAACAGCCGAAATGATTGCAGCTGATGGAACGATTGGGATGTTCAATGAGTGACCGTAGAACAAAGAAAGAGTTGCTATCCGGTTCAATACATTATTGAATGGGGATAGCAACTCTTTTTTATCTATATCGGTGATCTTTTTATAAAGTAACGCCTGTCTTGAAGATAGCTATTTCGCGATAACCTTTCTTTTCATTGTTAACGAATTCACCGCTCGCCACTTTGATAACGTAGTCGATAAAACGTTCGCAAGTCTTTTCCATTGGTTCGTTCTCAACGATTACTCCTGCATTGAAGTCAATCCAACCCGGTTTGTTCTTCGCTAGATTTGAATTGGTGGAAATCTTCATTGTCGGGACAAAGGTACCGAAAGGCGTGCCACGTCCGGTAGTGAAAAGTACCATGTGACATCCGCAAGCGGCAAGGGTAGTAGCGGCTACCAGGTCATTGCCCGGAGCAGAAAGCAGGTTAAGTCCTTTCTTTTGCAGGCGTTCGCCGTAAGGCATTACACCGGACACATAACTCTTACCACATTTCTGTGTACATCCTAAGGCTTTTTCTTCCAATGTAGAGATACCGCCGGCTTTGTTTCCCGGAGACGGATTTTCACCAACAGGCTCTCCGTGTGACAGGAAGTATTCTTTGAAATCATTAATCAAATGTACTGTCTGTTCGAACAAGCCTTCGTCTGAACAACGATTCATTAAGATAGTCTCTGCACCAAACATTTCCGGTACTTCGGTCAGGACACTCGTACCGCCTTGTGCAATCAGGAAGTCGGAGAACATACCCAATAGCGGATTGGCTGTAATGCCGGAGAAACCGTCGGAACCACCACATTTCAGACCCACACGGAGTTCAGACAAAGGAACATCGGTCCGTTCATCTTTGGATACTTTGGCATACAATTCACGCAGAATTTCCATTCCTTCTTCATATTCATCACCTACTTTTTGAGTTACCATGAATTTTACACGGTCTTTGTCGTACTCACCTAGAAATTCACGGAATACATCCGGCTGGTTATTCTCGCAACCCAGACCTACTACCAACACCGCACCTGCATTGGGATGAAGCACCATGTCACGAAGAATCTTTTTCGTATTTTCATGGTCGTCGCCAAGCTGTGAGCAGCCGTAGTTATGTGGGAAAGCAACGATTGCATCCACGCCTTTTCCTGCTGTTTCACGGCGCAGTCCTTCTGCTAATTGTCCGATAATACCATTTACGCAACCGACAGTCGGAATGATCCATATTTCATTTCTTACGCCGACATCGCCATTCTTGCGGCGGTAGCCTTTGAAGGTTAAGTCTTTATGAGGGATATCCAAAGAGACCTGAATCGGATTATAGGTATATTCCAGTAATCCGGCGAGGTTCGTTTTGATATTCGTTTCGTTCATCCAGTCGCCTTGTTTCTTTGCCATTAGGGCGTGTCCGATAGGATAGCCGTATTTAATGACGTTTTCGCCTTCGGAGAAATTCTTTAATGCGAATTTGTGTCCTGCGGGGATGTCTTCATTTAATGTAATCTCTATTCCATCTACGGAGAGATATTCTCCTGCCGGGAGGTTAACAATGGCAACGGCAACGTTGTCGGCAGGATTAATTCTTAAATACTTTGTTTCCATATACTTGTTAGTTGGATTTGTTTTTTTGTTGTTATTTGCTATGGTAATAATCAATGGTTTCTACTGTCAACAAGTCAATTGGCATATAGTTGATGCAGGTCACTTCTTTCTTGAAAATAAGGTGGTCGCAAAGAGCTTTAATACCATTGAAACCTTGCAATTCCGGTTGCTGGGCAATGAGGAAGGAAACACTTCCTTCTTTCAGGCAGGTGACATTCCGTTCGAGAAGGTCATAACCTATCAGGTTGAAGTCTTTCTTTCCGTGACTTTGCAGATATTCGCCCACGATGTAGACTTTGGAGTTAAAAGTAATTCCGTTCTTCACTGTCGGGTGGGTGCGGAAGAGTTCATCCAGCATCTCATTGTCTTCGTCGTTGCGTTCGGCATGCAAGTCGAGCTCCAGTATAGTACAAGACGGATGATATTCTTCCATGTACTGCCTGAATCCGATTTCTCTGTTCTCTTGCTGGTTAGAACCGACAATTCCTTCATGTATTTTACGGAAAATGACGATTTCTTTTTCATCTCTGGCGAGCAGCATCAACATCCGTGCAGCAAAATATCCGCTCTGACGTGAGTTCTGGCCGAAGAAGGCGAGGGGAGGAACATCCTTGATATTCGAGTCTATATATATATAAGGTATGTCTAGTGTGTGCAGCCGGTCGGTGAATCCTTTCGTATATTGCGGAGCGGTGGGGGCCACCATAACTCCGTCCGGTTGAAGAGTCATAATCGTTTCGCTGGCATCAACAAAGGAATGATAGTCGTATGGGTCGTAATAGTTGATTTTCACCGAGGTATTAAAATCTGAATAGGTAGCAATAGCCTCGTGGATACCCAGTTCTACGGCAGTCCAGTATTCACCTTCCAAATGTTCCGGCAAAAGGCATATGAACGTATATTTCTTATTGGAAGCCAGCGCACTGGCATACATATTAGGCTGGTAGTCAAGCTGTTTTAGAATTTCTTCCACTCGTTTCTTACTTGCTTCCGATACTCCGCTACGACTGTGGATCACACGGTCTACCGTTCCTACTGATACATCTGCCAGACGCGCGATATCTTTAATTCTGATTCTTTCGGGCAATTTATTCATACGATTACCTTATTTATATAGGTTTTTGTGCTCGCACACAATAATAATCTTAATATTTTCGATA
>OGJP01000184.1_pt1 | contig 60427 bp, 53 predicted proteins | sample 1572311 | NCBI WGS metagenome assembly OGJP01 (sample SAMEA2582093, study PRJEB24529) | metagenome | biome: Human gut stool | place: China | collected 2011
ATAAACGCTGAAGGCATCTAAGCGTGAAGCCCCCCTCAAGATGAGATATCCCATAACGCAAGTTAGTAAGACCCCTTGAAGACGACGAGGTAGATAGGGCAGAGGTGGAAGTGCAGTAATGCATGGAGCTGACTGTTACTAATAGGTCGAGGGCTTAACCAAGATGGTTTAGGATAGGTTTTAAAAAAGATGGATTTAGTATTTGACTGTATGCAGTTTTGAAGGTATAATAACTTCAGTATTCCTCGATAGCTCAATGGTAGAGCACACGGCTGTTAACCGTGGTGTTGTAGGTTCGAGCCCTACTCGGGGAGCTTTTCAATATGGCGACATGGCCAAGTGGTAAGGCAAAGGTCTGCAACACCTATATCACCAGTTCGAATCTGGTTGTCGCCTCTCTTAACTCCTTGATTACAAGGAGTTTTTTTATTGCCAAAATGTATGTAGAATCTGTTTACCTGCGTATAAAATTTTCCAGAACCGGGGATAGTGAAAACAAAAAGACAAGGAGATACGAAGAATGTCAGATATGTTTTGCTATCAATGCCAGCAGACAGCTGGAAATAAGGGATGTGTGAAGGTGGGTGTATGCGGAAAGCAGCCGGATACGGCTAGGCTTCAGGATGAGTTGGTGATTGCCCTGATCCGGCTGGCGGAGGCGGTGCAGGAAAAGGGAGTACGAACCAGAGAGACGGACCGGTTATTGATCGATGGCTTATTTACCACGCTGACCAATGTGAATTTTGATAATCAGGCAATCCAGGGAGTGATCGATCGGGCAGTGGAGGAGCGTAAGAAGCTGGAGATGAAAGAGATCCCGGTGGTGGATCTCTTTGTGGGAGAGACGGATCTGGTATCCCTTCGTTCTACGTTACTGTTCGGTATGAAGGGTATGGCGGCGTATGCCCATCATGCGGACCGGCTGGGACAGAGAGATGAGGAGATCAACCAATGGTTTTACAAAGGCTTATGTGAAATCAACCGGGAAAATTCCGTCAATGAGTGGCTGGAGCTGATTCTGGAATTTGGCCGGGTCAATCTGAAGTGTATGGAATTACTGGATAAGGCTAATACAGAGAACTTCGGAACACCGGTGCCTGCGAAGGTTCATACAGACATTAAGAAAGGGCCGTTTATCGTGGTATCCGGTCATGACCTGGAAGATCTGAAGGAGTTGCTGGAACAGACCAAGGGGAAAGGGATCAACGTCTATACCCATGGAGAGATGTTGCCGGCTCATGGTTACCCGGAGCTTTCCAAATACGAGCATCTGGCGGGAAATTTTGGAACTGCATGGCAGAATCAGCAGAAGGAATTTGTGGATATTCCGGCGCCGGTATTATTTACAACCAACTGTCTGATGCCTCCAAGACCAAGTTATGAGGATCGGATCTACACTACATCAGTGGTAGGTTATGAAGGAATGGTGCATATTCAGGAGGGTGTCGACGGAAAGAAAGATTTTTCACCACTGATTCGTCAGGCACTGGAGCTGGGCGGTTATGAGCATGACCGAAGCATGAGTGGAATCAATGGCGGTCATATTATGACCACAGGATTTGCCCATGGAACGGTGCTGGCAAATGCTCAGAAGTTGATCAGTGCCATCCGTCAGGGAAAGATCAAACACATTTTTCTGGTGGGAGGCTGTGACGGAGCACAGCCGGGACGAAATTATTATACGGAATTTGTAAAGCAGACTCCTATGGATACGTTGGTGCTCACACTGGCCTGCGGTAAATTCCGGTTCAATGATCTGGATCTGGGAGAAATCGAAGGACTTCCACGGATCATGGATATGGGACAGTGTAACGATGCGTACAGTGCAATCAAGGTGGCGGTTGCGCTGGCGGAAGCATTTGACTGCGAGGTTAATGATCTGCCGCTGACTCTGGTGCTGACCTGGTATGAGCAGAAGGCGGTGTGCATTTTGCTGACCTTACTGGCACTGGGGATCAAAAATATTTATCTTGGACCTACGTTCCCGGCATTTTTATCAGAAGGGGTTACGAAGGTGCTGAGGGATGCCTATAACCTGCAGCCCATCACAGCTCCGGAGCAGGATCTTGACGCGATCTTGGGAAGAGGTTAAAACTATGGATTGCTCTGCCTGTTTATTTTTAGTATAATAAAGCAATAGAAGGAGCAGCGTATGATTCGAGTATTTACCATGAAAGCGGTCGGGAAGGATTTCCTGGCTGCTTCGTGGAGTCCATATCTGACAGAAGAAAGAAAGAAGCTGGCGGACCGTAAGAAAGGGGAACGGGAACGACAGCTTTTTCTTGGCGCGGAAGTATTATTAAACTTAAGTCTGCAGCAGGTAGATGCCAGGATTCCGATTCCGGCGAAATATAAGAGAAATGAACACGGGAAGCCTTATTTGGAGGATCGTCAGGGTATCTATGTGAATTGGTCCCATTCCGGAGATTATGTGATCTGTGCGGTGGCAGATCGGGAAGTGGGTATTGATCTGCAGTATGCAGGGAAAGAGCCGAAGGAATCGCTGGTGAGAAAGCTGCTGCAGCCGGACGAACTTCATTTTTATGAGAATGTACCGGAGTCAGAACGACAGAGACTGTTTTATGAATACTGGGCAGTCAAGGAGAGCTTCCTGAAGGTGCTGGGGACGGGATTTGCTACGCCCCTGGACAGATTTTATGTGGAATTCCGTAAAGATTCTGATGTAAGTGATGCTGTGAAAAAAAATGCGATGAAAGTTCCATATATTATACAGAACATAAATCATAAACAATACCTATGCCGATTACTTTCTGTAAAAGATGAAGGGTACACAGCGGCATTATGCATAGAAAGTCTGGATAAATCTCTCCAGGAAGGAGAGTTATTTTCCACTTTGGATGTGGAAGAGATAGAAGAATAAACAGGAGGATCGTATCATGCAGCAGGAATTGGAAACCTTAAAAAAATGGATCGACAACAGTGATAACATTGTATTTTTCGGTGGTGCAGGCGTGTCCACGGAGAGTGGGATTCCGGATTTCCGGAGTGTGGACGGTCTCTATAACCAGCAGTATGATTATCCGCCGGAGACGATCTTAAGCCACACATTTTTCAGAAGAAATACGGAAGAGTTTTATCGATTCTACCGGGCCAAGATGCTGGCATTGGATGCAAAGCCCAATGCAGCACACAAGAAGCTGGCCCAATGGGAACAGGAAGGCAAGTTAAAGGCAGTTGTAACTCAGAATATTGATGGTCTTCATCAGGCGGCGGGCAGCAAGATGGTCTATGAACTTCATGGCAGCGTACATCGTAATTATTGCCAGAAATGCGGCGCATTTTACGATGCCAGATATATGCTGGAGAGCAAGGGGATCCCGAAGTGTGAAAAATGTGGAGGTATCATCAAACCGGACGTGGTATTATATGAGGAAGGTCTTGACGATGCGACTATGAGAGGGGCGATCAGAGCCATCAGTCATGCAGATGTGTTGATTATTGGAGGAACATCACTGAAGGTCTATCCGGCTGCAGGACTGATCGACTATTATAATGGAAATAAACTGGTATTGATCAATAAATCAGTGACACCTATGGACAGCAGAGCAGATCTGCTGGTACAAGGTCCTATCGGTGAAATATTCAGCCAGTTATAAGAAAGAGGAAAATATATGGAATATCAGATTGGTGATATTATTAAACTGAAAAAACCCCATCCATGTGGAAGTCAGGAATGGGAGATCCTGCGTGTTGGTGCAGACTTTCGACTGAAATGCATGGGGTGTGGACATCAGGTTATGGTGTCCCGGAAGCTGGTGGAAAAGAATACCAGAGGAATCCGCAAAGCCTGAAGTTTGTTATTATTCAGAGCTACATTCGCATTTGCAAATACATTCGCAAAATCTGCATTTTCTGCTTGCTTTTCAGCAGGAAATATGGTAAAGTCTTTTATTGTGATATATTATAGCTCTGTAATCAGAGAAATTCCTTGCGCATAGCAATATGACCGTGCGCCAGAGACCAGAAGGAGGTAAAAGCATGAACAAATATGAATTAACACTTGTTGTGAATGCAAAAATCGAAGATGACGAGAGAGCAGCAGCCGTAGAGAAAGCGAAAGAGATTATCACTCGCTTTGGCGGTACTGTTACAGAAGTGGAAGACGCTGGCAAGAAGAGACTTGCTTACGAGATCCAGAAGATGAAAGAAGGATTCTACTACTTCGTTCAGTTCGATGCACCGGCTACTTGCCCGGCAGAAGTTGAGAAACGTGTTCGTATCGTAGACAACGTCATCCGTTATTTGTGTGTTCGCAAAGACGCATAAGAACAGCATATAAGAGGTGATTGTTAATGAATAAAGTAATTTTGATGGGTCGACTGACCCGTGACCCGGATGTACGCTACTCCAATGGAGAGCAGGCTACCGCAGTTGCCAGATTTACCCTTGCAGTAGATCGCAGAGTTGCAAGAAGAGATGGCGAGCAGACCGCAGATTTTATCGGATGTGTAGCATTTGGAAGAACTGCTGAGTTTGTTGAGAAATATTTCCGTCAGGGAATGCGTATGGTAATCAGTGGCCGCATCCAGACCGGAAGCTACACCAATCGCGATGGACAGAAAGTGTATACCACCGATGTGGTTGCAGAAGAAGTCGAGTTTGCAGAGAGCAAAGCTACCAGCGATGCACTTCGCAATAGCAGCGGAATGGGTGGTGGATATCAGTCGCAGGCACCGTCTGCGCCGAGTCCCTCAGGAGCAGCCGGAGATGGTTTTATGAACATTCCGGATGGAATTGACGAGGAATTACCGTTCAATTAACAATCGAAGAAGATATCAGAATCGTGAAAAGGAGGAACCATCATGGCTTACACCAAAAATGAAAAAGGCGATGCCCCGAAGATGAGAAGAGGCGGCCGCAGAAGAAAGAAAGTCTGCGTATTCTGTGGAAAAGAAAATAATGAGATCGATTACAAGGATGTAAATAAATTAAAGAGATATGTTTCTGAGAGAGGAAAGATTCTTCCGAGAAGAATCACCGGAAACTGTGCAAAGCATCAGAGAGCTCTTACCGTAGCTATCAAGAGAGCAAGACATATCGCTCTTATGCCTTACACTGCAGAATAAGAACAAGCTTTTTGGGCACCGCATTTATAATGTGGTGTCCTTTTTATTATCTGTAAAATCTCACTGCCTGTTTTATTACTTGTCCATACAGACGGATAATGGTATAATGAACGATAGTGAGGAGAACATATATCATGGGAAAACTCGGGAAAATAAAAGGAAAGCTTCGGCTTTATATCAAATGGCCGTTATATCTGACGCTTCTGCTGCTGGTGGCCGGGTTGGGTGTTTATCTGATCTCACCGCAGGCAGGGCTGCTTATGGTAATCGTGATCATCATTTATGCAGCGATTGCAGGAGGTCTGTATATATATAACAAGCCATCGATCTATACAGATATGGTGTCCTTTGCGACCCAGTATGGACAGATCCAGAAGAATCTGCTGAAGGAGCTGGCGATTCCCTATGTCCTTTTGAGTGAGGATGGACGGATCGTGTGGAGCAACCGGGAGTTCAACAGGATCACAGGAAAGATCGGGAAATTTAATAAAGCGATCAATACGGTATTTCCGGAACTGAACCAGGGACTGCTTCCTACAGAAGAAGAGCCAGTCGTTTCTGTGAATCTGAAGTACGGAGAAGAAGATTACCGGGTGGAGATGAAACGGATCCAGATGGATGAGTGTCTGCCAAATGCAGAAGAGCTCATCGAGTCGGAAGCTGTGGAAGGCTGCCTGATCGCTCTGTATCTGTTTGATACCACGGAGATCAACCGTCGGATCAGAGAGAATGAAGACCAGCGTATGGTAGTTGGTCTGGTTTACATTGATAATTATGATGAAGCTCTGGAAAATGTGGAAGAGGTCAGAAGCTCTCTTCTGGTGGCGCTGATCGAGAGAAAGATCAACAAGTATTTCGGGGCTTATGACGGCATTGTGCGTAAGCTGGAAAAAGACAGATTTTTTGTAGTCATGCAGGAAAAAGCACTGACACAGATCCGTGAGACTCGTTTTGATCTGCTGCAGGATATTAAGACCGTTAATATTGGAAATGAGATGGCTATCACATTAAGTATTGGTATTGGTTCCGGCGGCGGTTCCTATACGGATTGTATGGAATATGCCAGAAGTGCCATGGATCTGGCTCTTGCAAGAGGCGGAGATCAGGCTGTGGTGAAGACGAAAGATCAAATTACTTATTACGGTGGTAAGACCCAGCAGATGGAAAAGAATACGCGTGTAAAGGCGCGTGTCAAAGCACAGGCATTCCGCGAGCTGGTGGAGACCAAGGATAAAGTGGTCGTTATGGGGCATAAGATGCCAGATGCGGATGCATTTGGTTCTGCAGTTGCCATTTATCGAGCTGCGAAGACCTTGAATAAGAAAGCCTATATTGTCGTCAATGAGGCAACATCTGCCATGCGTCCAATGATGGAAGCATTTGCGGAGGCCAACAATCATGAGCAGGGAATCGTGATTGGCAGCAGTCAGGCAAAAGAAATCGTAGACCGCAATACGGTGGTTGTTGTGGTCGATACCAACAAGCCAAGTTATACCGAGTGTGAAGAGATTCTTGCCATGACACCGACGGTCGTTGTATTTGATCATCACCGCAGAGGCAATGAGGTGATCCAGCATGCGGCGCTTTCCTATGTGGAGACCAATGCCTCATCTTCCTGCGAGATGGTTGCGGAGATTCTTCAGTATTTTGCGGATAATGTAAGACTGAAGGGCGGAGAAGCCGATTGCATCTATGCAGGTATTATGATCGATACAGACAACTTTATGAGAAAAACGGGTGTGCGTACATTTGAAGCGGCAGCATTTCTGCGCCGATGTGGTGCCGATGTGACCAGAGTCCACAAGATGTTCCGTACGGACATGGCAGAATATAAGGCGAGAGCGGAGGCAGTCCGCCATGCAGAGGTATATAAGGGATTTGCATTAACTGTGTGCCCGTCCAAAGGGCTGGCAAGTCCGACGATCGTCGGTGCGCAGGCGGCCAATGAGCTTTTGAATATTGTGGGAGTTCGCGCATCTATTGTGTTGACGGAATATAATGGCAGGATATATGTAAGTGCAAGATCTATTGATGATGTGAATGTACAGGTCATCATGGAGAAGATGGGTGGCGGAGGTCATCTGAATATGGCTGGAGTGCAGCTGGAATGTACACTGGAGGAAGCGATGCAGCAGGTGCGTGATACTCTGGATTGTATGTTCGAGAAAGGAGAACTGGAATAATGAAAGTAATTTTATTGGAAGATGTAAAGTCCTTAGGTAAAAAGGGACAGTTAGTAGATGTAAGTGATGGATATGCAAGAAATTTCATTCTGGCAAAGAAGCTGGGACTGGAGGCTACATCCAAGAATATGAATGATCTGAAGCTGCAAAAGGCTCATGAAGATAAGCTGGCAGCAGAGCGTCTGGCAGAAGCAAAGGCATTTGCAGAGGATCTGAAGAAAGTAGAAGTAACATTATCCATCAAGACCGGAGAGGGCGGAAAGCTGTTTGGTTCCATCTCTTCCAAAGAGATCGCACAGGCAGCAAAAGAGCAGCTCAACCTGGATATTGATAAGAAAAAACTGGTACTGCCGAATCCAATCAAAGCTGTCGGAACGACGCTGGTACCGATCAAACTGCACCCACAGGTGACCGGAGAACTCAAAGTTGTAGTCAGAGAAGCATAGGAGAACAGATATCATGGAGGAAGCGCTGATCAAACGAGTCATGCCGCATGACGAGGAGGCGGAAAGCTCGGTCATCGGAGCCATGCTGATCGACAATGAAGCAATCATGGTTGCCTCCGAGCTGATCACGGGGGAGGACTTCTATCAGAAGCAGATGGGAGTCGTCTATGATACCATGGTGGAGCTCTATAATGCGGGAAAACCGGTGGAGCCGGTGATCCTGCATACCAGCCTGAGAGAAAAAGGAGTGCCAGAGGAAGCCTGTGGTACAGATCGTATCCTGCAATGGATGACTCAGGTGCCAACATCTGCAAATATTAAATATTATGCAGAGATCGTTGCGGAAAAATCCGTGGCCAGACGGTTGATCCGACTGAACGAAGAGATTGCCAATACCTGTTATGCAGGTTCTGAAAAGCTGGAAGATACACTGGCCAATGCGGAAAAGAGGGTCTTTGATCTGGCACAGCGAGGCGGAGGCGGTGAGTTTGTGCCGATCCGACAGGTTGTTATCAATGTCATGAAAAAGATCGATGCTGCATCCCGTGCACGTGGTCGGGTAACAGGTCTTGAGACAGGATTTATGGATCTGGATTATAAGACTTCTGGTTTGCAGCCATCAGATCTTATTCTGATCGCAGCCCGTCCTTCCATGGGTAAGACGGCATTTGTTCTGAATCTGGCACAGCATATGGCTTTCAAGAAGGATGTTCCGGTAGCAATCTTCAGCCTTGAGATGTCGAAGGAACAGCTGGTTAACCGTATGCTTTCTCTGGAGTCCCATGTAGATGCCCAGAAGATCCGTACCGGAAGGCTTAACGATGAAGAATGGATGAACCTGGTAGAAGGTTCTGCTAATATTGCAAATTCCAAGTTATTTATTGATGATACGCCGGGTATTACTCTGTCAGCCATGCGTTCTAAATGCAGAAAGCTGAAGATGGAGCATGATATACAGATCGTTATCATCGACTATTTACAGTTGATGAGCGGTAATTCCGGTAATAATGCATCACGTCAGCAGGAGATTTCTGACATTTCCAGAGGACTGAAGGCTTTGGCCAGGGAATTGAATGTACCGGTGATCGCATTATCTCAGCTCAGCCGTGCGGTGGAGCAGAGACCGGATCACAGACCGATGTTGTCAGACCTTCGTGAGTCTGGAGCGATTGAGCAGGATGCGGACGTTGTAATGTTTTTGTATCGTGAAGGATATTATAACAGAGATCTTTCAGAAGCAGAGCAGCGAGTGGCCGAGGTGATCATTGCAAAACAGAGAAACGGTCCTATCGGAACCGTGAATCTGCTCTGGATTCCGGAACTGACGAAGTTTACAGACATGGATCGAGAACCGGTTTAGAAAGGATTCATAATTATTTGATAAATATTTCACTTGTATAATGTGCTCTTTTATATTAGAATATGTAGAAGAGCCTGATACAAGGTATTCAAAATCATACAAGGAGGAAAATTATCATGGCATATGTTATTACTGATGATTGCGTAGAGTGCGGAAGCTGCGCAGCTGTCTGTCCGGCTGATGCTATCTCTGAGGGAGATGGAAAATACGTGATCGACGCTGATGCATGTCTTGAGTGCGGAACCTGCGAAGCAGAGTGCCCGAACGAGGCTATTCACGCTGAATAATTCAAACAATCAAGCAGACCCGGAACCTGTTACCACAGGCTTCCGGGTCTGTTTTGTCATGCTGGATCAGTCTGGCTGTTGTTGATGATGTGTACCAAAAAACCAGGGTCGCCTGGATCCTGACTGTTTTTCTTCTTTTATCTTTGGGGCCTTTTTTTCTTTTGGCTTTTTTTCCTTCTTTTTGAAGAAATTCTTTTGTGCTTTCTGCTGAGTTGCGCGAAGCTGCGCATCAAGATTTTTATAATGTGTTTCTTCTCGTTCCTCTTGAAGACGGAACAGATAATCCATCTCCTTAACAACCTGAGTGGAGACCTGGTGGCTCAACTCTTTTCCCATTTCCAGTTGGTTGGCTTTTAATGCCTGAGAAACAACTTTTCCAAGGATCATCTGAAATTGCTCCATCTTATCACTGATGGGTGGTTCCGGTGCGGGAACGATAGCGGGTGGTGTATGCCCCTGCTCAATCTCCGGCAACAGTACCTTGATAGCTTTAAGCTGATATCCTTGCTCCTTCAGATCCTTAATGCGGTGAAACATTTGGATGTTATCTTCTGTATAGTAGCGATGACCCATTTCATTGCGGCTGATCGGCAGTTCCAGCTCGTCCTCCCAGTAACGGAGCACATGAGCTTCTACATCCACCAGTCTGGCAGCATCTGAGATCATGTAACGCTTGGTATCCATATACATCCCTCCACCTTATGAAATTGTAGACAGATTTATTATAGCATATCCCCTTGATTTTGCAAGGGAATCGCCGTATAATGAAGCCATCCACGTTAATTGATAAGGAGGTTTAGAAACAATGCAGAAGATTTCTAAAGATATGATTATCTCAGATCTGGTACAGATCGATCAGAATATCATTCCGATTCTCATGAGAGAAGGAATGCATTGCATCGGTTGTCCGTCCGCACAGGCAGAGACTCTGGAAGAGGCTGCACTGGTTCATGGACTTGATCCGGATGTTCTTGTTGCAAGACTGAACAATTTCCTGGGAGCAGAATAAGACCAGTATAAAAAGGCTGTTCGCTACTTCATTTAAGAAGTATGCGGACAGCCTTTTTTGTGGCAGAATCTGCACTGCAGATTCAGAAAAACAGCTTAGATCAGTGCCAGCTGCTGAAGTGCACAGTGTTCCATCAGCAGTGTGTAGTGCTCTTTCATATAAGCTTCTCCGGAAGGAGAATATTTAGCAGAGGTGCCATACTCGGAAAGTATATTGCACACCTTGTTGAACTCTTCTGGCTTGTGGTCAGATTTACTCACCAGCAGATAATAATCTCCGGTCTCCGGGTTCTTATACAGAGAATTCTCTCCATGATAATGTCCGCTCAGAATCCGGGCTACGTCAAGGATCGGGTTCATGCGGTGGAACAGATACGATTTATGCATATCCAGTTCATTGGCAAGAACTTCCGCCTGCTGATCCCGCTTCTCAGTCGGAGTATTTTTCAGTCTGTGCTCTAACAGCTTCTGGAACAGATCTAGAACTTCATCGGCTCCGTCCGGGATCATGTCTTTCTGGGAATCATCCAGAAGATCCGGGGAAGCAGGGGAGAATCTGGAAAAACGGGTATCCAGTTCTTCCGGGTCAGCGACTTTGGTAATGTCCAGAATAATGCACTCATTGGACATGGGGATCGCTTCCACCATCAATGGAATATTGTCAGCCTCAAAACCAAACTGGCTTGATGCCTGTTCCATCATATCACGAAACAGGGAACGGGCTTTTTCAGTTCCATAGGCAATCTCACTGAGCTTGATGTGACGGTTCTCAAGATCGTCACGGGTCAGGAAACATCTTATTTTGTTTTCATTTATTTTTTCTATTTTCATGCAATCACAACCTGCGAATTTTTAGTTTTGTTATAGTATAAACAAAAAAGAGAAATATGTAAAGTGTGCACAAAAGCGAAATAAAGGAAAAAATCTGAAATTTTTATGAACTGTCTTGCAAAACAGCCAGATGTATGTATAATTAAACTGTAAGTCTACTTATCTGAATCTTTTCACGATTCTGTGAAAGCTTCCAAGTTGTTTTTTGAATGGCAAAGGAGGGATGTGCAGCTGAGGCGATATGCATGAGTTATAATATATCACACAACTTTCTTCTGTAATGATATGCATGTCACCAGAAAATGACGGGATCACCAGGGAAATTGGTTTTAAGGTACAGAAAAGAAAAGTCTGTCCATATCCGGTATTTAGTGGTGGTGGGAACGGTGGTCTTGTGTTATACTATGCAAAAAGGTTGAAAATAATACGAAGGATAATAAAAGTCTGGAGGGTGGATATGGCAAGAGAAGAACGTCAGATAAGAGAGGAACAGGCAAAAAGACGTCCGCGAAAAAGAAGACGACGTCGGAGAATCAGTCCGCAGGCATTTCCGGTTCTGATCGCCTTGGCACTGATCGTGCTGGTGGGCGGTTTTATGACGGGGAAATTTTTATATAATAAATATTCGCCATCCAAGGAGATGATGGATGGAAATGAATATTTTGGTCTGTCTGATGATGACAGTATGGCAGTGATCATGAATAATGAACTGCTGGAGGACAAGGCAAAATTTATTGACGGCAGAGTATATCTGAATGTGGAGACCGTCTATCAGTATATCAATTCCAGATTTTACTGGGATTCTACAGAGAACCTTTACCTGTATGCACTTCCTACAGAGCTGGTCAGCGTCGGGGTGGGAAGTACTGACTATACAGTGGCAAAGGCGACCAACAGTGAAGATTATGTGATCCTTCGCGCAGACGGCAGCGATGCTTATGTGGCGCTGGATTTTATTAAAGAATATACAGCATTTAATTACGAATATTGGGAAGAGCCCAATCGTGTCCATGTAATTACCGAATTTGGTTCCAAAGATGTGGTGACTGCACAGAAAGCAAGCGCAGTCCGCAACAAGGCGGGAATCAAGTGTCCGATCCTTACAAAAGTAAATAAGGGAGATACCATGTATGTGCTGGATGAGCCGGAAGAGATCGACGAGTGGACGAGAGTTCTGACGGCAGACGGATACATTGGATATATTAAGGATAAGAGAATCTCCGCAGTGACAAAAACGGAGATTGCAGCACCAGAATTTGAAGAGCCAGTATACAGTAATATTTCCAAAGATTACAAGATCAATCTGACCTGGCATATGGTGACCAACCAGGCAGCTAATGATCAGCTGCTGAATAAAGTGGCGGATGCCAAGGGACTGAATACTATCTCTCCGACCTGGTTCTCCATTGCGGATACAGATGGTAATATTTCCTCTCTGGCAAGTCAGTCCTATGTGACTTATGCACATCAGAATGGACTGGAAGTATGGGGCCTGGTGGACAACTTCAAGGAAGGTGTGAGCACCTATGAGACGCTTTCCAGAACTTCGAGCCGTCAGAGACTGGTCAATCAGCTGACTGCAGCAGCGATCCAGTACGGACTGGATGGTATCAATGTGGACTTTGAGACCATTACGACAGAGTGCTCCAGAGCATATATTGAATTCATCCGGGAACTGTCGATCATGTGTCGGATCAACGGTATTGTATTATCGGTAGATAACTATGTACCTACTTCATCTTCTGATCATTATGACCGTGCGGAGCAGGGAGTCGTGGCAGATTATGTGATCATTATGGGCTATGACGAGCATTACGCAGGTTCTGAAGAAGCAGGTTCTGTGGCATCTCATGATTTTGTGGAGCGTGGTATCACCAGAACACTGGAAGAAGTACCAAAGGAAAAAGTTATCAATGCGGTTCCGTTCTATACCAGATTCTGGAAGACAGATCCAGATGGAACAGTATCCAGTGAAGCTCTTGGTATGAACGCTGCTGATGAGAAGGTTGCCAATAATAATGCGGAAAAGGTATGGGATGACACTACGAAGCAGTATTATGTGGAGATCGATTATAATGGAAGTTTCTATCAGATGTGGATGGAAGAAGAGACTTCGATTGAAGATAAGATGCAGCTCATCAAACAGTATGATCTGGCAGGCGTTGCCTCCTGGAGACTGGGGTATGAGAGAGCCAGCATCTGGGATGTAATTCTGAAATATGTAAATTAGTGTCCGGTGACGTATGTGGACCTGGAACAGATCGGAGTAACCACTGAATAGTTAGATATGCCGCTGCATAGACTTGAACAAAGACTATGCGGCGGTTTTTATTTTGGAAAGAAAAAAACTGGAACTGATCATGTCGGTATTGATGATTTTATGTGCATTTGCGCTGGCAGAGAGAGGATGGCAGCAGACACTTGGAGAACATGTTACCGGAAATAGCGGTAAAAAATGTGTGGTCATTGATGCCGGACACGGGGGAAATGATCCAGGGAAGATCGGGGTGGATGATTCCAGGGAAAAGGATCTTAATCTGGTCATTGCAGATAAAGTAAAGAGGATCCTGGAGCAGCAGGATATCGATGTGATCATGACAAGAGAGACGGATACGGGACTGTATGAGGAAGATGCATCCAACAAAAAAGTACAGGATCTGAAAAAACGGGTCAGTATCATCAATGAAAATCAGCCGGACTGCGTGATCAGCATCCATCAGAACAGTTACCATGAGGAATATGTTCATGGGGCGCAGGTATTTTATTATGGAACATCAGAACCGGGAAAAGCACTGGCGGAATTGATACAGAAAAAGATGATCGATTATGCGGATCCGGAGAATCGGCGTCAGGCAAAGGCAAATGAAAGCTATTATATCCTGAAAAAAACAAATGTGCCCATCGCCATTGTAGAATGCGGATTCCTGTCTAACTGGGAGGAAGCAAAAAAATTGCAGGATCCCGGATATCAGAATAAAATCGCATGGGCAGTGGCTATGGGCATGATCAGCTATATGAATCAGTGATGATTACAGCATTGCAAAACCTTTGGACTTCAGGCAGCACTCTACTTCATAGATATCATCGGTGTAGAGTACCATGATCGGCTTGCCGGAATCACGGTTGAAGGACAGATAAATGTACTCTGCACTTACATTGCTGTCGGAAAGGGCTTTCAGAAGCTCGTTCAGATTACCGACTTCATCGGCTACTTCGACACCGAGGACATCAATGAGTTTGCACAGATAGTCTGCTTCTTTCAAGGAAGCGAGGGCTTTTTCCGGATCGGATACGATCATACGGATCACACCATACTCCGTGCCGTCATTGATGACGGATCCTAAGATGTTGATGCCCTGCTCAGCAAGAATACCGGTGATGTGCTGAACGGTTCCTTTTTTGTTCTCTGCATATATAGAAAGCTGTTTTAACATGGGGTAAGATCTCCTTTTTGCGTAAGTTATTATCCTGAGCTAACATACATTGTAGCAAATTAACGGATGGCGGGCAATGGGAACATTGATTTTTTTTGTCTGGAATGCTACACTGATAAAAGTGAGGTGAATACATTGCAGACAGAAGTTATCAAAATAGATAGAGAGAACATGGATCTGGATGCTCTGAAAAGGGCGGGTGAGATCCTGAAAAGCGGAGGACTTGTGGCATTTCCGACGGAGACCGTCTACGGTCTTGGTGGGGATGGCCTTCATGAAGAGTCTTCCAGAAAGATTTATGAGGCAAAGGGACGGCCTTCGGATAATCCTCTGATCGTTCATGTGGCAGACATGGAACATCTGGAAAAAATCGTGAAAAAAGTGCCAAAGGCAGCTTACAAGCTGGCAGAAGCATTCTGGCCGGGACCTATGACTATGATCCTTGAGAAAAATGATCTGGTTCCTTACGGAACGACGGGTGGGCTTGATACAGTAGCCATCCGTATGCCATCTGATCCTATTGCACTGGAACTGATCCGCCAGGGCGGCGGCTATATTGCAGCGCCAAGTGCCAATACATCTGGCAGACCCAGCCCGACCACGGCACAGCATGTGTACGAAGATCTTCAGGGTAAGATTCCGATGATCCTGGATGGCGGAGCGGTCACTATCGGACTGGAATCCACTATTGTGGATCTGACAGAAGAGATTCCTACGATCCTTCGGCCTGGGTTTATTTCATTGGATATGGTACAGGCCGTGCTTGGAGAAGCACAGATCGACAGAGGTCTGATCGCCAATGATTCCAATATTCATCCGAAAGCACCGGGGATGAAGTATCGCCATTATGCGCCGAAAGCGGACTTGAAGATTGTGGAAGGCCCTATGGAGCAGGTGATTTCTTATATCAATGAGCAGGCAGAAAAGGGTCGGACAGGCATTATCTGTACAGAGGAGACACGTTCCCGTTATCCTAAAGGGGATATCAAATGTGTTGGAACCAGAAAGGATGAACTTTCCATTGCCAGTCATTTGTTTGCGGTGCTGCGGGAGTTTGATGAGGATGGAGTAGAGCAGATCTATTCTGAATCATTCAAAGCACCAGGGCTTGGAGAAGCCATTATGAATCGTTTACTGAAAGCGGCAGGACATCAAAAAGTTGATGTATCTGACAGAAAATAGGAGGACAAAAGAAATGTCAAAAGTAACCATCATGGATCATCCGCTGATCCAGCACAAAATTGGATTGATCCGTCGCAAGGAGACAGGATCCAAAGATTTTCGTCAGTTGATCAGTGAGATCGCTATGCTGATGTGTTATGAGGCGACCAGAGATCTGAAACTGACAGATGTGGAGATCGATACACCGATCAGTCATATGACTGCAAAGGAACTGGCAGGTAAGAAGCTGGCAGTCGTTCCGATCCTTCGTGCCGGTCTTGGCATGGTCGACGGTATGCTGACCATGATCCCGGCTGCAAAAGTAGGTCACATTGGTCTGTACAGAAATGAAGAAACTCTGGAACCGGTGGAGTATTACTGCAAGCTTCCTCAGGACTGCGCTGAGAGAGATGTTTTTGTAGTTGATCCTATGCTGGCAACCGGTGGGTCTTCTGTTGCAGCAATCACCATGCTGAAAAACAGAGGGGTTAAAAAGATCCGTTTTATGTGCATCGTGGCTGCACCGCAGGGAATTGAAAGAATGAAAGAAGAACATCCGGATGTAGATATCTATGTGGGTGCTCTTGATGATCATCTTAATGAGAACGGATACATCGTTCCGGGTCTTGGAGATGCCGGCGACCGTATTTTTGGAACCAAGTAGGAGGAATCTATGAGCGGAAAGAGAACGGATTATATTTCCTGGGATGAGTATTTTATGGGAATCGCACAGCTTTCCGCTATGCGTTCCAAAGATCCCAATACCCAGGTGGGAGCATGCATTGTAAGCCAGGAGAATAAAATTCTGTCTATGGGATATAATGGATTTCCAAAGGGCTGTGACGATGATGAGTATCCGTGGAACAGAGAAGGAGATCTGTGCGACAGCAAATATGCGTATGTGACGCACAGTGAGCTTAACGCGATCCTGAATTACAGAGGTGGAAGCTTGGAAGGAACGAAGCTTTATGTTACGTTGTTTCCGTGCAATGAGTGCGCCAAGGCGATCATTCAGGTGGGAATCGCAGAACTGGTCTACGCGGATGATAAATATAATGGGACACCGGCGAATCTGGCATCCAGACGGATGCTTACCTCTGCAGGGGTGAAGATGACTCCGTACAGGGGCAACGGAAGAATTCTTGAATTAAAGGTGTGAGTAAGGAGGGGCTGTCGTAGTTTACGACGGCCTTCTTGGTTATAAAAAACAGGGTAAACTTTCCTATTTATTAGTAGGTTCAGACAGTAAACTCTTGTTAAAACATTATATATTAAATTGTCAAGCTTTTAACGAATTGGTTGAAAGTACTAAATTATTGTGCTACAATGCTAAGAAAAGGTAAAGAATCTGATGAAAAATCTGAAAACAAAGGTGGTGAAAAGATGCTGGACGAGACTTTGAAGTCAGTCAAAGAAGCCGAGGCGAAAGCGGCGGCAGTGCTTCAGAAAGCAGAGGAAAAATCGGGATCCATTGTGGAGGAAGCAAAGGCGAAAGCCAAAACCATGAAAGCTGAGACGGAGAACAGGATCCGTACTCAGAGACAGGATGCAGAGGATGCATTTGTAAAAGACAACGAAACACAATTGTCAGACGCGGAGGCACAGGCCCTCAAGGAAGTGGATGCACTGAAACAGCTTATCGAGCCTAAACGGGCAGATGCAGTAAAAGCTGTGATCGCGTCATTAGTTTAAGCCTGAAAAAAAGAAAAGGAGGGATGTGCATATGGCAATCGTGCAGATGCAGCGGATCAATATCTGTGCATTGAAGAAGAATCGGAAAGCGATCCTGGAACGTCTGCAGGAACTCGGAGCCATGGAAGTCGATATCCGGCTGGAAGATGAAGAACTCTGTGAGAAACAGGATGTAAGCAGTTCCAGATCGACTTTCGAGAGAAGGTCCCAGACTGCGGACCAGGCACTCCATATACTGGATGAGTATGCACCGGAGAAAAAAGGAATGCTGGACTCTTTGGCGGGAAAGCCGCTGGTTGATAAGGAGTCTCTTGCAAAAGCTGCTGCGCAGCAGGACAATTTTATGCAGACCGCAACCAAGATCATAATGTTGGATAAGCAGGTGGCTGAGAGTCAGGCAGCAGCACAGAAATTGGAAAATCAGGCAGAAACGCTTACACCATGGCTTGGTCTGACAGTTCCGGTAAACTTCTCAGGAACGAGAAGTACAGCATTTCTGATCGGTACATTACCAGGACAGCAGGATCAGCAGAGTGTGCTGAAGATTCTTGCAGACGCAGCACCGGAGAGCGAGGCAGTAAATGTCGAACTGATATCCAAAGATAAGGATTTTACTTATCTGGCTGTTGTATGTCTCAGACAGGATGCATCCAAAGTGGAGGAAGCACTTCGGACGGCGGGATTTGCAAAGCCGTCATCAGCCGTTTCTAAGATACCGGCACAGTACAAGGAAGAGCTTCTGACAGAGATGAAAGAAGCGCAAAGCAAAGCAGAGGAGCTGGGGCATGAGATCGCCTCTTATGCTGCAAGCAGGCAGGATCTGGAGCTGATCTCAGATTACTATCAGACAAGAGCCGAAAAATATCGGATTCTTGGAGAGCTTCCTCAGACAAAGAGTACATTTGCGGTAAGCGGCTATGTTCCGGCACAGAAAGCAGAGGCAATCGTCAAAGAGCTGACCGACAGATATGGTGCGGCAGCAGAAGCAGAAGAGATCGCAGAGGATGAAGAAGCTCCGGTCCTGCTTCATAACAATCGGTTTTCCGAGTCTGTGGAGGGTGTGCTTGCATCCTTCGGTCTTCCTGCAAAAGGAGAGATCGACCCCACGTTCTTTACATCGATTTTTTATGTATTTTTATTCGGACTGATGTTGTCCGATGCAGCTTATGGATTGATCGTTTCGCTGGTATGCGGAATCGTTCTTCTGAAATTCCCGCGGATCGAGGAGAATTTAAGAAAATCCATTCAGTTATTCTTCTGGTGTGGTATTTCCACATTGGTATGGGGCATACTGTTCGGCGGTTATTTTGGAGACGCGCTGGATGTCATATCGGAGACCTTCTTTGGTCACAAGATATCGATCCCGGCATTGTGGTTCGTACCGTTGAATGAGCCGATGAGAATGCTTCTGTATTCCATGCTGTTCGGTGTGATCCATCTGTTCACCGGACTTGCATTAAAGGGATATATGTGTATCAGAGATCACAAATATATGGATTTTATCTGTGACGTTGTATTCTGGTACATGCTGCTTCTTGGACTGATCGGTATTCTGATCCCGTCCAGCATGTTTGCAGGCATTGCAGGAAAACAGATCGTATTCCCGGCAGCTCTCAATGCAGCAGCAAAATGGAGCGCGATCCTGGGTGCAGTTGGAATCGTACTGTTCTCCGGCCGTTCCAGCAAGAATCCGGCTCTTCGCATTGCACTGGGTGCTTATGACCTGTACAACATTACAGGCTGGCTCAGTGATGTACTTTCCTACTCCCGTCTGCTGGCACTTGGCCTTGCAACCGGAGTTATCGCTTCCGTAGTCAACCAGATGGGAAGCATGGGCGGAAAGAGCATCGGAGGAGTGATTCTCTTTATCGTTGTATTTGTGATCGGTCATACATTCAATATGGCGATCAACCTTCTGGGTGCGTATGTACACACCTGCAGACTCCAATATGTGGAGTTCTTTGGAAAATTTTACGAAGGCGGTGGACAACCGTTCCAGCCGTTTAAATTGAAAACCAAATATGTGGATATCAAGGAGGAAAAATAATTATGTTAAGCAGTATTACTGGTAATGGATGGGCGTTAATCGGAGCAGCACTGGCAGTTATCCTGGCAGGATGTGGTTCTGCATATGGTGTAGGTGTTGCCGGACAGGCAGCAGCAGGCGTTGTTACGGAAGATCCTTCCAAATTCGCGAAGGTTCTGGTTATCCAGCTGCTTCCTGGTACACAGGGTATCTACGGTCTGCTGGTAGCATTCGTTGCACTTTCCAGATATGGACTTCTGGGTGCCGCTTCCGCTGAGCTCTCTGTAGCAACCGGACTGATGGTAATGGCAGCTTGCCTTCCGATCGGAATCGTTGGTCTTGTATCTGCTATTCATCAGGGTAAAACCGCAGTTGCATCTATCGGAATCGTTGCAAAGAAACCGGATCAGTTTGGTAAAGCAATGCTGTTCCCGGCAATGGTTGAGACCTACGCAATTCTGGCTCTTCTGATTTCCATTCTTGCACTTCCGACCGTATAATAACCACAGGAATGTAAGGAGGGAAGCTTTAGAATGACCGGATTGGATAAGATTACAAGCCAGATTCAGGAAGAAGCCGAAGCCTCTGCAAAAGAGCGGATCGAAGCAGCACAGAAAGAAGCAGAACAGATCCTTGCCGATGCCAAAGCAGCATGTGAGGCAATGGAGAAGGAAGCCTCTGATAAAGCAGCCGCTCTGAAGACTGTACAGGATGGCCGGATTCATTCTGCAGCTGAGCAGAAACGCAAGACCGCACTGCTGAAAGCAAAGCAGGAGATCATTGCAGAGATTATCGGAAGTGCTTACCAGACTCTGAAGGAAGAGGATACGGCAAGTTATTTCCTGACAATGGAAAAATTAGTAAAGACCTATGCGCTGGCGGATAAAGGAGAGATCTATTTTTCCGCAGCAGACCTTGGACGCATGCCGGCTGACTTTGAGAAAAAAATCGAAGCGGCTGCACAGGAGAACGGCGGAAGCCTGACTCTGAAAAAAGAACCGAAGGAAATCCCGGATGGTTTTATCCTGGTCTATGGAGGCGTGGAAGAGAACTGTACGCTGAAAGCACTGTTTGATGCGAAGAAAGATCAGCTTCAGGATCGGGTCAACGAGATGTTATTTTTATAAAAAAGCAGATTCGCCATAGAAGGAGGGTTATCATTGTCTGATACAAAGTATACCTACGCGGTTGCGCGAATCCGTGCTTTGGAGGTATCCCTGTTTTCCTCATCTACGATTGAGCAGCTCATTGCCTGCAAAGACCATGAGAGCTGTCTGAGATTTCTGACAGAACATGGCTGGGGCGGTGTGGATGTTCCACTGAATGCGGATGCAATTCTCACAAGGGAACAGGAAAAAATCTGGGAGACCATCAGGGAGATGCAGGTGGACATGGATGTATTTGATGTCCTCTCTTATCCCAACTGGTTCCACAACCTGAAGGCGGCGGTCAAGGAAGTATGTACCGGCAAGAGCGGCGCCAATATCTATTTTGAAGGTACACCCATTTCCAAAGAGGAAATGGCAAGGATCATCCGGGAAAAAGATTATCAGGCTTTACCGGAGAATATGCGGGAAGCTGCCAGCGAGGCAGTGGACACGCTGCTTCATTCGGGAGACGGTCAGCTATGTGATGTGATTATCGACCGGGCGACCATGGAAGCAATCCTGGCAGCAGGAAAGAAATCCAAAGCAGCGATCATCCGCGATTATGCAGAGTCAACAGTGGCAGTTGCCAACATCAAAGTGGCAGTCAGATGCTGTAAGACCGGTAAGTCGCTGGAGTTTATGAAACGTGCCATGGCTCCGTGCAAAACACTTAATGTGGAGCGGCTGGCACATGCAGCACTGGTTGGTCTGGATGCTGTGATGGAATATCTGAATGGTGCAGGTTATGCAGAGGCTGCAGAGGCACTCAAAGAATCTCCGTCCGCATTTGAACGTTGGTGCGACAACCGGATCATTGAGACGATCCAGCCGCAGAAGACCAATCCGTTTTCTGTCGGACCGCTGGTGGCATATGTGATCGCAAGACAGAATGAAATAAAAACGGTGAGAATCATTCTTACCTGTAAGCAGAATGGCTTATCAGACGATTCCATCCGGGAAAGGGTAAGGGAGATGTATGTATAAGATCGCAGTAATGGGCGCATATGACAGTATCTATGGATTCGCGTCACTGGGCCTGGACATTCATCCTGTATCCGATATCCGGGAGGGAGAAGAAACACTGAGGAGACTGGCAACCGGCGAGTATGCCGTGATCTATATTACCGAAGAGCTGGCAGCGCAGATCCCTCATGAGATAGCCAGATACCGGGAGCAGGTTCTCCCGGCAATCATCCAGATACCAGGCGTGGCTGGAAATACAGGCGCAGGTATCGAAGGAGTGAAAAAGTCGGTAGAACAGGCAGTCGGTTCTGATATCCTGTTCGGAAATGATTAGAAAGCAGGTGAATCCATTCAATGAGTAAAGGCACGATAAAGAAAGTGGCAGGACCTCTGGTCATCGCAGAGGGAATGCGGGATGCCAACATGTACGATGTGGTTCGTGTAAGCGAGCAGCGTCTGATTGGTGAGATCATCGAGATGCACGGTGATCAGGCATCTATTCAGGTATATGAGGAGACTGCGGGACTTGGACCGGGTGAACCGGTAGAGTCCACAGAGATGCCTCTGTCCGTAGAACTTGGACCGGGTCTGATTACCAGTATCTATGATGGTATTCAGCGTCCGCTGGACGATATTATGAAACTCTGCGGCAACAACTTAAAGCGTGGTGTGGAAGTTCCTTCCCTGAAGCGCGATAAGAAGTGGACCTTCGTTCCGACTGCAAAAGCAGGCGATGAGGTAGAGGCAGGCGATATCATCGGTACTGTTCAGGAGACTGCAGTTGTCGAGCAGAGAATCATGATTCCTTATGGAATCGAAGGAACCATCAAGGAGATCAAAGGCGGCGATTTTACCGTTGATGAAACCGTGGCAGTTGTGACGACCAAAGATGGTGACAAAGAAGTATCTCTGATGCAGAAATGGCCGGTTCGTAAAGGCCGTCCGTACAAGAAAAAACTTCCGCCGACCATGCCTCTGGTAACTGGTCAGCGTGTTGTCGATATGTTCTTCCCAATCGCAAAAGGCGGTGTTGCAGCTGTACCGGGACCGTTCGGTTCAGGAAAGACAGTTATTCAGCATCAGCTTGCAAAATGGGCAGAAGCAGATATCGTTGTTTACATCGGATGCGGTGAGCGTGGAAACGAGATGACTGACGTTCTGAACGAGTTCCCGGAACTGAAAGACCCGAAGACCGGAAAGTCTTTGATGGAGCGTACCGTTCTGATCGCCAATACATCCGATATGCCGGTTGCTGCCCGTGAGGCATCTATCTATACCGGTATCACCATTGCTGAGTATTTCCGTGACATGGGTTATTCCGTAGCACTGATGGCAGACTCCACTTCCCGTTGGGCAGAGGCTCTTCGTGAGATGTCAGGACGTCTGGAGGAGATGCCTGGTGAGGAAGGTTACCCGGCATACTTAGGATCCCGTCTGGCACAGTTCTATGAGAGAGCCGGACATGTGGTAAACCTTGGAAAAGATGGAAGAGAAGGCGCACTGTCCGTAATCGGAGCAGTATCCCCGCCAGGTGGAGATATTTCTGAGCCGGTATCTCAGGCAACCCTGCGTATCGTTAAGGTATTCTGGGGACTGGATTCCGCACTGGCTTACAAACGTCACTTCCCGGCAATCAACTGGCTGACCAGTTACTCTCTGTATCTGGACAACATCGCCGGATGGTTTACAAAGAATGTTGCAGAAGACTGGATGAGCGGCCGCCAGGAAATGATGTCCCTGCTTCAGGATGAGGCACAGCTCAACGAGATCGTACAGATGGTAGGTATGGATGCTCTGTCCGCTCCGGACCGTCTGAAGATGGAAGCTGCCCGTTCTATCCGTGAGGACTTCCTGCACCAGAACTCCTTCCATGAGGTAGATACGTATACTTCTCTGAAGAAACAGCTCCTCATGATGAGACTGGTACTTGCATATTATGATAAATCTGTGGAAGCACTTGGAAATGGTGCAGGCGTACAGGATCTGATCAAACTTCCTGTTCGTGAGCAGATCGGACGTTACAAATATACACTGGAAGAGAATCTGGATGCAGAATACCAGAAAGTTCTGGATACTCTGGATACTCAGATTGCTGATGTATGCGGAAAGGAGGACTTCTAAATGCCAAAGGAATATAGAACCATACAGGAAGTAGCCGGACCGCTGATGCTGGTACAGGGCGTGGAAGGCGTCACCTATGATGAACTGGGTGAGATCGAGCTGGCTAACGGCGAGACCCGCCGCTGTAAAGTACTTGAGGTAAACGGTACCGACGCCATGGTACAGCTCTTCGAGAGTTCTACCGGTATTAACCTGTCCAACAGTAAAGTACGTTTCCTGGGAAGAAGTATGGAGCTTGGTGCTTCTGAAGATATGCTGGGTCGTGTATTTGACGGTATGGGCCGTCCTATTGATGGTGGTCCTGAGATCCTGCCGGACAAACGTCTGGATATCAACGGTCTGCCTATGAACCCGGCAGCAAGAAGTTATCCGAACGAGTTCATTCAGACAGGTATCTCCGCAATCGACGGACTGAACACCCTGGTTCGTGGACAGAAGCTTCCGATCTTCTCGGCTTCTGGTCTTCCGCATGCACAGCTTGCCGCACAGATTGCAAGACAGGCAAAAGTAAGAGGAAAAGATGAAAAATTCGCTGTAGTATTTGCAGCTATGGGTATTACCTTCGAGGAATCCAATTTCTTCGTAGAGAGCTTCCGCGAGACCGGTGCTCTGGACAGAACCGTACTATTTGTTAACCTGGCAAATGACCCGGCTGTTGAGCGTATTGCAACTCCGCGTATGGCACTGACCGCTGCAGAGTACCTGGCATTTGAAAAGGACATGCATGTTCTGGTTATCCTTACTGATATTACCAACTACGCAGATGCTCTTCGTGAGATCTCCGCAGCACGTAAAGAGGTTCCGGGACGTCGTGGATATCCGGGTTACATGTATACGGACCTTGCTCAGATGTATGAGAGAGCAGGACGCCAGAAGGGTAAAGAAGGATCCATCACCATGATTCCGATCCTGACCATGCCTGAGGATGATAAGACGCATCCGATCCCTGACCTTACCGGATACATCACAGAGGGTCAGATCATCTTAAGCCGTGAGCTTTACAGAAAAGGTATCAATCCGCCGATCGATGTACTGCCGTCTCTGTCCCGTCTGAAGGATAAGGGTATCGGCGAGGGCAAGACCCGTGCGGATCACTCCAATACACTGAACCAGCTGTTTGCAGCCTATGCAAGAGGTAAAGATGCAAAAGAGCTTATGACCATTCTTGGTGAGGCAGCACTCTCTGATATCGATCTGATCTATGCAAAATTTGCAGATGAATTTGAGAAACAGTATGTATCTCAGGGATTCCAGGCAGACCGTGATATCGAAGAGACACTGAGCATCGGATGGAAGCTTCTGTCTATCCTGCCGAGAAGCGAGCTGAAACGTATTGACGATAAGTTCCTGGATCAGTACTACGGAAAGTAGGAGGTGACTGCACGTGGCATCTACACAGGTGAACCCCACCCGAATGGAGCTGACACGCCAGAAGAAAAAACTGGTGACGGCCACTAAAGGTCATAAGCTTCTGAAGGACAAGCGGGACGAATTGATGCGTCAGTTCCTGGATCTGGTACGGGAAAACATGGCACTGCGCCAGAAAGTGGAAGCAGGTATCAAGGCTGCCAATAAGAATTTTGTCATTGCCAAAGCAGGTATGTCTGAGGAAACTCTTCATACTGCGCTGATGGCTCCCAAACAGGAAGTCTATCTGGAGACAGACAAGAAGAATGTCATGAGTGTGGATATCCCGGTCTTTGAGTACAAGACCAGAACCGCTGACGAGAATGACATCTATTCTTATGGTTTTGCTTATACATCCGGTGATCTGGATGATGCAGTCAAATCATTGGCTGACATTTTGCCGGATATGCTGAAGCTGGCTGAGACGGAGAAAGCATGCCAGCTCATGGCGGCAGAGATCGAGAAGACCCGTCGTCGTGTAAATGCTCTGGAGCATGTGATCATTCCGCAGGCACAGGAGCATATTAAATACATCACCATGAAGCTGGACGAGAATGAGCGTTCTACGCAGATCCGTCTGATGAAGGTGAAGGATATGATGCTGGAACAGACCCATCATTATAAGGAAAAACAGGCAGGCTATGCTGTCGAGATCGAACAGGATTAGTCGACTGGGAAAAAGTAAAAGGCTGTCCGGGGATTTCCCCGGATGGCTTTTTTAATGGAATTTTTATTGTATTTCACCTGCATCTGACAGACTGCATATATATATTACAGATATGATAGGAGAATGGAGCAGGTGTTCATGAAAGAAATCCAGGAATGGAATCCTTACTATATTGGCGCGTCCTGCAGCCTGTATCGGCCGGAGCAGTTCTACCCATGGCTGTATCCTTATGGAAGCAGCGGGCATTACATCAGTCTGTGGAACGATCCGGAACAGATGGAAGATGTGGAGGATAAGAAGCGGATCATGGAAATGTATCCGTTGATGGCAAGACGACTCCAGCCTTATGTGGAGGAATGCTGTGACCGGCTGGAATATGAAGGCAGTATGATGTATGACGAGTATCCGGATCGGCTGTCATTGCTTCGGAAGTCTCAGGAAGTGTGGGAACAGGCGCAGAAAAGGGAAAATTTTGGTGAAAATAGTCCTGATTGGGAACAGATCCGTGATCTGACCGGCGTTCTTCTGCTGCAGGAAATGCTGGTGAGAAGGAAGAAAAAACGCCGGAGATAGACTGGCTGCGGGTGCTTGACCCACCGGAGAAAGACTGCTAGAATGAAGGGCATAACAGTTTTCGATAGATGGAGAGAGACATGAAAAGAAGAATCATACAATATACCACTGTTGTGCTTGCATTTCTGGCAGGCATGATCTTTATGACATATATGACCCGTATGGGTAACCGGGATATGACCGGCGATATGGCACAGGCACAGTTGCCGGTCGTCCACGCGGAACAGGACGGTGTCCTCTATAATGAAATGCACGGCTACGTGGAAGATATGGACGGAGCCAGCATGCGGGACAGTGTGATCGGTGTATCAGAGGATCATAAAGTAGGACTGGCACTGGAAAAATATAATGCACAGATCAAGTCAGTGTCCTACGAAGTGAGAAGTCTGGACATGAGCCGTCTGATCGAAAGTGGAGACGATCTGCAGGCGGAAGACGATGGAAAGTATCTGCACATTTCTCTGACACTCAAAGATCTTCTGACCCAGGGAGAAGAATATCTTCTGGTACTGAAGGTACAGACCGAAGATCAGGATCTGGTACGGTTCTATTCAATCCTGACTTACCTGGGAACGAATCATGTGCAGGACTGCGTGGATTTTGCGCAGCGGTTTCATGAGATGACGCTGACCGGTGATTCGGATGGCGTATTGAATTATCTGGAGCAGGATGGAAGTATGGATGGAAAGAATCTGGGATATATTAACATTCATTCCCGTTCCGGCCCTGTGACCTGGGGGGACATGCAGGTGGAGCAGATTGGTGATCCTAGTCTGCGTTTCACAGAACTTGAGAGCGACATTACCGCTCTGACCATGGAATATCAGGTGACCAATACAGAGACCAGTGAGCAGTATCAGGTAAGAGAAGCATACCGTCTGCGCTATACTTCCACCAGGATCTACCTGCTGGCTTATGAGCGCTGGACAGACAAGATCCTGGAACCGGGTCGTCAGCTGGTGGAAGATGGAAAACTGTCCTTCGGTATCCAGAGCAGTGAACCGGTCTATATGAAGAATACAGAAGAAAATGTGGTTGGATTTGTAGAGCAGGGGCAGCTGTGGAGTTATGATTATGGTCAGAACCGTCTAAGTCTGGTCTATGGATTCACGGATGGACAGGATGGCAGAGCTGACTGGAAAGAGCATGATTTCCGTCTGTTGAAAGTAGATGATACCGGAAGTATGGATTTTCTGCTGTATGGCTATATGAACCGCGGACGTTATGAAGGCAGAAGCGGGGTCATGTTCTGCCATTATGATGCACTGATGAATACGGTGGAGGAACTGTTCTTTGTGCCGTCTGATCAGTCTTATGCGGCAATGAAAGAAGATATCGGGGATCTGGCAGTTCAGAATGGAAATGGTAAGGCATGGCTTTGCTGGCAGGGAAATCTTCTGCAGATAAATTTAGATGACCATTCTGTGACAATACTGGCCAGAAATGTAAATGCGTCTGATCTGCAGGTATCTGACAGCGGACTTCTGACAGCATGGAATGATGAGGACAGCGGTGATATCTGTCTTCTCAATACTTCCACCGGTGTGGTCTCAAGAATCGAAGCCGGCGATGGAGAAGTGTTAAAGACTCTTGGATTTATGGAAGAGGATCTGATCTACGGAGCAGGATACAGCTCTAATATCTATACGGATCAGGCAGGAAAAGAGATGCAGCCGCTCTATTGTGTGACCATTCGCGATCAGGAAGGCAAGGATGTACGTCAGTTTGAATATTCTTCCAAAGGAAAATATGTGAGCGGTGTAACGATCGTAGAGAACCGAATCGACCTGACATGTGTAGCAAAAGCTTCGGATGGAAGCTGGCAGGAAGCATTGTCAGAGCCCATCACCTATACAAGTGAGACACATACGAATCTGTTGAAGCTTTCGACTGTCTATGACGAAGTGCGCAGAAATGAATATGTGCTGACCTATGGGGGTAATATAAGAAAGGGTTCTATGAAGCAGCCCAATGTACGTCTGGTGCTTTATGAAGGAAGCAGAATCGTTGATGCAGGAGATGCCTCTGTGAAACAGTATCTTGCATACCGCTATGACGGAAGTGCAGAAGGATTTGAAACGCTGACAGAGGCAGTGCAGTATGCGTACAATGGCATGGGATCTGTCTGGTACAGTGCGGATCAGTGTTACTGGCGCCGTGGCGGCAGAAAGAGCCGGGTACAGTTGAACGGTTATGACGATAGCAGTCTGCTGGCAGGCGACGGATCTGATCTTGCGCAGTGTGTACAGTTGTTATTAAAACAAAAACAGATCTATACAGATGTACAGACAGAACTGGATCAGGGAACTGCCATCTGGCAGATTCTGACACAGGAGTTAGGGGAAGATGCATGTCTTCTTCCAGGCTGTAGCTTAAGTATGGCTCTTTACTATGTAAGTCAGGGTTCCCCGGTGGTGGCATTGATCCCGGGCGGAGCCGTATTGATCGTAGGATATGATGCACAGAACATCATTTATTACCGTCCAGGCAGCAATGATCTGACCAAAGGCGGCATGAATGACAGTTCTTCTATGTTTGAAGAGGCGGGAAATGTATTTTATACCTGCCTGCCATAAGGCATGAGAGAAGGAGTAAAACGATGGATAACAGAATTACAACTCTGGCAGAAAATCTGGTGAACTATTCCTGTCAGGTAAAACCAGGAGATAAGGTATATGTACATTACACAGGCGATAGTACAAGACCGCTGGCAAAGGAGATCGTAAAGAAAGTATATGAGGCAGGCGGCGTTCCATTTGTGCATTTTACAGATCCGCAGCTTCAGCGTGCACAGCTGATGCACTGCACGAAAGAACAGATGGAACTGATGGCGGAAGTGGACAGCCTGGAAATGTCTCGTATGGACTGCTATATTGCAGTGCGTGGCAGCGATAACATCACGGAACTTTCCGATGTGCCTGCCGAGCAGATGGCGCTTTATGAGAAATATTATGTGACTCCGGTCCATCATGGGATCCGTGTGCCGAAGACCCGCTGGGTCGTATTACGTTATCCGAACGATGCCATGGCGCAGCTTTCCGGCACCAGTACAGAAGCGTTTGAAGACTTTTATTTCCACGTATGCAATCTGGATTACAGCCGTATGGAGAAAGCCATGGGTGCGCTGGTGGATCTGATGAACCGGACTGATAAAGTGCATCTGACAGGGCCGGGAACAGATCTTACTTTTTCCATCAAAGATATTCCGGCGATCCCCTGTGCAGGCCGCATGAACATTCCGGACGGAGAAGTATTTACCGCGCCGGTACGTGATTCCATCAACGGAACGATAAGCTACAATACACCTTCTGTGTATCAGGGATTTACCTTTGAAAATATCTGCCTGACTTTTGAAAATGGGAAAATCGTAAAAGCGACCGCCAATGATACAGAGCGGATCAATAAGGTATTTGATACGGATGAAGGAGCTCGCTATGTGGGTGAATTTGCCATTGGCGTGAATCCATATGTGCTGCATCCCATGAAAGATATTCTGTTTGATGAGAAGATCATGGGATCCATTCATCTCACACCGGGCAACTGTTACGATGAAGCTCCAAATGGAAATGTTTCCTCCATCCACTGGGATCTGGTGTGGATCCAGAGACCGGAGTATGGCGGGGGAGAGATCTATTTTGATGATGTGCTGGTACGCAAAGACGGCAGATTTGTATTGCCGTCCCTGCAGTGCCTGAATCCTGAAGAACTGGTTTAGACAACCAGTTCTTTAATAAAATCTTAATAAAAATGTTTCTTTCATCTTAAAAAAGAAATGATATAACTGTATTCGATAAAAGGAGAGACGGATATGAATATTCTGGTTTGTGATGATGACCGCGCCATTGTAGATGCCATTGAGATCTATTTAAGCCAGGAAGGCTATACAGTAGTCAAAGCTTATGACGGACTGGATGCGCTGAAAAAGCTTCAGGAAAATGAGATACAGCTTGTGCTGATGGATGTGATGATGCCAGGTATGGATGGAATCCGGACTACCATGAAGATCCGGGAGACCAGCAGTGTACCAATCATCTTCCTATCAGCCAAATCCGAGGATGTGGATAAGATTCTGGGACTAAATATTGGAGCGGATGATTATATTACCAAGCCGTTCAATCCGCTGGAGCTGACAGCCAGAGTCAAGTCATTGCTTCGCCGTTACACTCAGCTGGGTGCCATCGCAGAGAACAAGCCTGCGGTATTTCGGATCGGCGGTCTTGTGATGGATGATGAGCGCAAGGAAGTCACTGTGGATGGAGAACCGGTGAAGCTGACTCCTATCGAGTACAGAATTCTGCTTCTTCTGGTGCAGAATCCGGGAAAAGTATTTTCCATCACTCAGATCTATGAACGGATCTGGAACGAGGAAGCGCTGGGCGGAGATAACACCGTAGCCGTACATATTCGTCATATCCGGGAAAAAATCGAGATCAATCCGAAGGAGCCCAGATATCTGAAAGTGGTCTGGGGAGTGGGATATAAGATTGACCGGGAGTAGGAGGACTAGGATGAAAAAGAAACGTTTGGGATCAATTGTTCTGATGATCGCAGTGGCAGTTGCTGTGATTGCAGGATGGATACTGGCATCCGGTTATTTTACCGTGAAGAATGCCGGTTATACTATGGAGACCATGGAGGATGTGCTGGAGGGAAAAACCTATCTCCAGTCCAGAGAATATCAGCAGACAGCAGCCCAGAGTATGCAGGGCGTACTGGAGGCAGCAGCCAGAAGCAGCCGTCTTGAGGAGGACGGAGCATACGATCCGGACCGCATCATCCGTATTCAGGATTATGTGGAAGATGGAACTATCTATGACGACATGCCGGAGAGCGAAAAAGGCAATGGCTTGTGCTACCGGCTGGGAGACCTTTACCAGTGGAGCCTGAAAGGTGCCATCGTCTCCAATAAAGTGTTGAACGAGGCTTATAAGCCGTTGTTCTTTGGAAGTATTCAGGAATATGCAAACCAGTACGATGAGGAATACAATGTGCTGGTAAAACAGATCGAGGATTCCCTGGAAAAGCTGCAGCAGGATGTGACTGCTTATCAGCAGGACCAGAAGAACTGGGCCATGGAGTCCACCAATGTACGTTATGCCCTGTATGATATGGGAAACGGACAGATCTACACCAATGCAGGAACTCTTCGCGGAGTAGATGCGCCGCAGGATCAGCTGGCAGACTTCTTTACATCCTGTGAGACCTACTATATCTATGACAGCCGCACCGGAGAAATCAGAGAGGCTAATGTTGGCGGTATGTTTACCAATATGAATGTGAATTCTCTGTTGGATCAGGATGAAGCACATCTGAGTGGAGAATATCAGTTCTATGTGGCAATTGACACTACATTTCCGGTGACAGACAGTCTGTCAGCAGGAGCAGTGAACTATACAGAAGCACAGATGACGCTGCAGCCACTGGTAAAACCAATGATTTTTGCAGGCGCAGCACTGTTGTTCCTTTTGATTCTTGTCATTGTTCGGATCATCATGTCCGTGATGAGCCTTGCAGACGTCATGATGGAAAGCGCACCTATGGCGATACGGATCATGGTATTTTTCCTGGCATATGAGCTGATCCAGGTGGTTTTGCATAAGATCTTCGGAGACAGCAGATCTGTAGAAATCCTGATCATTGTCGGAAAGGCTGCTGTACTGGCAGCTCTTCTGTGGGAGAGTCTGCAGAGACAGAAGCTGCTGGATGGAGTCAGAGCCATTGCAGACGGCAATGGTGAGACTACGATCGATACCGAGCATCTGACCAGAGGCAATCGGCAGATGGCGGAGGCGATCAATGATCTGGGCGAGGGACTTAAAAATGCCCTTCAGGAGCAGGTAAAGAGCGAGCAGATGAAAGCAGATCTGATCACCAACGTCTCTCATGATCTGAAGACTCCGCTGACCTCCATCATCAATTATGTGGATCTCATGAAGCGTGAGCAGATTGATAATCCGAAGGTACACGAATATCTGGAAGTGTTGGATCAGAAATCTCAGCGTCTCAAACAGCTTACCAATGACCTGGTGGAAGCTTCCCGGGCAAGCTCCGGCAATGTGGCGCTGAATATGGAGAAGCTTGACTTAAGAGAATTCCTGATGCAGACCAGCGGAGAATTTGAAGAAAAATTCGCGGCCAGAGGACTGCATCTCATGACCAACTGCCCGCCTCATCCACTGTTTATCATGGCAGACGGCAGACGGCTGTGGAGAATCATCGAGAATCTGTACCGCAATGTGGAAAAGTATGCGATGCCGAATACCCGTGTCTATCTTAATGTAGTAACGGATGGCAGCAGTGTGGCAGTCTCCATGAAAAATATTTCAGAACAGCCGCTGAATATCTCAGCGGAGGAGCTGACAGAGCGGTTTACCCGCGGTGATGAGTCCCGTACCACAGAAGGCAGCGGACTGGGATTGTCGATTGCAAAAGATCTGACTGAATTGCAGGGTGGCAAGTTTGAAATCTATCTGGATGGAGATCTGTTCAAGGTAACGATCACGTTTCCGTGCGTGACAGAGACAGAAGCTTAAAAATATTTGAAAACCGGTATGTTTTGCGGAATAGAATTCTATTTGAAAACCTGTCCGTGAGACTGCCGGTTTTTTGTTGACATCCGTGTATAACATGTTAAAATGAATACGGAATAGAAATTGTATACAATAATGCAATTAACAATATGGAGGTGCCCGATGGTACAATTATATGATGGAGGCGCATATGTATTAAACGGAACTGAGATCATTCCTGATACAGCAGATGCGGCAAAGATCCTGGCAGGGAAGATGGGAGCTGTTCCTTCTAGAGAAGAAGCAAAAAAGCAGACTATCGCATATGGAATCCTGAGATCCCACAATACATCTGACAACATGGAAAAACTGAAGATCCGCTTTGACAAGCTGACTTCTCATGATATTACATTTGTAGGAATCATTCAGACAGCCCGTGCTTCAGGACTGACCAGATTCCCCATGCCTTATGTACTGACCAACTGTCATAACAGTCTGTGTGCAGTGGGTGGAACCATCAATGAAGATGACCACATGTTTGGACTGACCTGTGCAAAAAAATATGGTGGAGTCTATGTGCCGCCTCATCAGGCAGTCATCCATCAGTTTGCCAGAGAGATGCTCGCAGGCGGTGGTAAGATGATCCTTGGCTCTGACAGCCACACCCGTTATGGAGCTCTTGGAACCATGGCTATGGGAGAGGGAGGACCGGAGCTGGTAAAACAGCTTCTGAACCAGACCTATGATATCCCTATGCCGGGCGTAGTAGGTGTCTACCTGACCGGAGCACCCATGAAGGGCGTTGGCCCGCAGGATGTGGCACTTGCCATTATCAAAGCGGTATTTGCCAACGGCTATGTGAATAATAAGGTCATGGAATTCATCGGAGACGGCGTAAAGAACTTAAGTGCAGACTTCCGTATTGGTATCGATGTTATGACTACGGAGACTACTTGTCTGTCCTCTATCTGGAAGACAGATGAGAAGATCCAGGAGTTCTATGAGATCCATGGAAGAAGTGGGGATTATGCAGAGCTGAATCCGGGAGCAGTGGCATATTATGATGGTATGATCCTTGTGGATCTGGCAAAAATTAAGCCGATGATCGCCATGCCGTTCCATCCAAGCAATGCGTATACCATTGAAGAATTGAATGGAAATCTTATGGACATTCTGGATGATTGTGAGAAACGTGCCCATGTGAGCCTTGGAGATAAGGTGGCATTTTCTCTGAAGGATAAAGTTCATAATGGAAGATTATATGTGGATCAGGGAATCATTGCAGGCTGTGCAGGCGGCGGATTTGAAAATATCTGCGCAGCTGCTGATATTCTGAAGGGCAGAAGCATCGGATCTGATGAATTTACCTTAAGTGTCTATCCTGCTTCTATGCCGGTCTATATGGAACTGATCAAAAATGGTTCTGCGGCTATGCTCATGGAGACCGGAGCAGTCTTAAAGACAGCATTCTGTGGTCCTTGCTTCGGTGCCGGGGATACTCCATCCAATAATGGATTCAGTATCCGCCATTCTACCAGAAACTTCCCGAACCGGGAAGGTTCCAAGCTTCAGAATGGACAGATCGCATCGGTGGCACTGATGGATGCCAGATCCATCGCAGCAACCGCAGCCAATAAAGGTTATCTGACGGCAGCAACGGATCTGGATGTGGAATTCCGTAATCCGAAATATTTCTTCGACAGCAAGATCTACGAGAATCGCGTATTTGACAGCCACGGTGTGGCAGATCCGAGTGTGGAGATCCATTTTGGCCCGAATATCAAGGACTGGCCGGCCATGAGTGCTCTGCCGGAGAATCTGGTCCTGAAAGTGGTATCTGAGATCCATGATCCGGTAACTACCACAGATGAGCTGATCCCGTCTGGAGAGACCTCTTCCTATCGTTCCAATCCACTGGGACTGGCAGAGTTCACCCTGTCCCGTAAAGATCCGGCTTATGTAGGAAGAGCAAAAGAGATCCAGAAAGCACAGAAGGCGATTGAGGCAGGAACCTGTCCACTGGAAGCTGTAGAAGAACTGAAACCGGTCATGGATGCGATCCATACGGTATATCCAGAAGCTGGAAAAGGCAATCTGGGAGTAGGAAGCACGATCTTCGCGGTGAAGCCAGGTGACGGTTCTGCCAGAGAGCAGGCTGCTTCCTGTCAGAAAGTGCTGGGCGGCTGGGCAAATATTGCCAATAGCTATGCGACCAAGCGTTATCGCTCCAATCTGATCAACTGGGGTATGCTTCCATTCCTGATCGATGAAGGAGAGTTGCCGTTTACCAATGGTGATTATCTGTTTGTACCGGGAATCGCAGATCTGGTAAAACATGCGGCATCCAAGATCAAAGCCTATGTAGTAAAAGATGGAGGCTTAAAAGAATTTACGCTGAAGTTAGGTGAGATGACAGAGGAAGAACGCCAGATCATCCTGAAAGGCTGCCTGATCAATTACAACCGGGTATAAAAAGCAGAAAAAGAAGAATAATCAGGAGTGCCCCTTGGCAGTATGTTGAGGGGCACTTTTTAGATTTGCAATACACAGAAATTCGTGTTATATTTTATTCAGAACAATTTTGTTAAAATCAATTTGAATAAAAAATGACTGAATAAAGGAGGGCGCAAATGTTTGTTGGAAGAGAAAGAGAACTGGCATCCTTAAAAGAATTTTACGATAAAGACGGAATTGGACTGACAATTGTATATGGCCGCAGGCGTATTGGGAAGTCTACGCTTATTACAGAATTTGTCAAAGATAAGAAAACGATATTTTATACAGCGACAAAAGTTGGAAAGAGCAGAAACCTGGAGTTATTTTCAAAGCAGGTATTGGATTTGCTGATGCCTGGAATGGAAGATATGAGTTTTCATACAACAGAGGCGGTTTTTGATTTTATTGATAAGAATGTTGGAGACGACAAAGTGGTTCTTGTAATAGATGAACTGCCTTACTGGGCAGAAAAAGATGATGCTCTTTTGTCTATTTTACAGAAATATATTGATACAGTCTGGAATGATAAAAATCTGAAAATTATATTATGTGGTTCTGCACTCAGTTTTATGGAGAAGAAAGTACTCAGTGAAAAAAGTCCTCTGTTTGGAAGACGGGATTCACAGATCAGACTGGAAGCATTTAATTATCTGGATGCAGCAAAATTTGTTCCGAATTATTCCTGCGAAGACAAAGCAATCTGTTATGGAATTACCGGAGGTGTTGCAAAATATTTGTCCATGATTGATCCTGAGAAGAGCATTGATGATAACATTGTAAGGCTGTTCTTCAGAACAGATGGATATCTGTATGATGAGACCAGAAACCTTCTGACACAGGAATTCTCAGATATATCGACCGTTAATAATATTGTTGAACAGATTGCATCAGGTGAGAATACACTTAATACAATTGCGGGGAAAACAGGGGAAAAGGAACAAACGGTATTGTATTCCATAGATAAACTGATCAATGTTGGCCTGGTTGAAAAGAAGAAATGTATAACGGATGAAAAAAATAAAAAGAAAACACAGTATGTTTTGAGAGATTATATGTTCAAGTTCTGGTATGAATTCATTCCCAAAGCGACCAGCGTGATTGAGATGGGACAGGGTGAGGTATATTATCAGAAGGCAGTGAAACCGGTGATACATTCTTTTATGGGCAGTGTATTTGAAGAAATGTGCAGGTATTATACATTGAGACATGGAATAGCAGGTGAATATGGGTGTTTTATTACTTCGACAGGTACCTGGTGGGGAGTAGAAAACATTACAGATAAAAATGGTGATACCAGAGCGCAATCGGCTGATATAGATGTTGTCGGCATATCAGAAATAGATAAAAAAGCTGTTATCGGAGAATGCAAATTCAAGAATGAAAAGATTGATAAAGGTATTTATGAGACACTGACCAGACGGGGAAAACTGATATCTCCTAAATATAAAATATCAAAATATATCTTCTTTTCCCTGTCAGGATACACAGATTGGTTTGAAAATCTGACGGATAAAGACGTATTGTTGCTTACATTGGATTCCATATATGAAGATGTGTAGAGTGGGATGGCTTTGTGAAGCCATTTTTTTTGCAAAAAAAATTCAAATTTCTGCTCCGCATTTGCGAAGCAGAATCACAATTTTTAAATGTCAAAATAATCCATATAAATGTCAAAATAATCCATTCAAACCACCCCACTAAAATTGTAAATTATAGTAAAAAAAATAGGCGTTTTTTATAAAAATTTTATTTATTACATAGATCAGGAGGCAGAGGGAGAAGAACATGAAAAAACAAAAGAAAAAATCCTTACAGATCGTGAAAAGAATAGTGACACTTTTTCTTATATTGGCGATTACCTCTACACAGATAGAACCATCCGTATTTGCAGCAAGTTCAGACGGGCAATGGGCTTCGGAATCGTTGAAGGAAGATGCTGTGACTGAAAATGAAAGTGCAGATGCAACGGCAGACTCAACGGGAACCTCGAATACAGATGAATCCCATACGGACGAGTCAGAGACAGAGAAGAAGCCGGAAACTACGGACGGGACTGCACAGGATCCGGGCAATGCAGGTACTACAGACGGGAGTACACAGGATCCGGGCAATACAGGTACTACAGACCGGAGTACACAGGATCCGGACAATACAGATAACACAGACAAGACGGAGCAGGATCCGGACAATACAGACAACACAGACAAGACTGCACAGGATCCGGAAACTGTAGTTACAGAAGAGCAGCTGACGGAAGAGCCAGATGAGAACCTGTCTGCTGCTGATGCAGTTCTGCCGGTGGAGATCAGCTACTATCTGCCGAAATTCCAGGAACTGAAGATCGAAGCTCCGGAAGAGTACACAGATGAAGAACAGCAGGAAGAAGCACGTGCGGCAGTGACAGACCAGGCAATGGCAGATGAGACTACCCAGAAGCTTCTCGAACAGGCTGAAAATGATGCAGAGTCTGCTGATGCAGATGAGTCAGCAGTGGATACACAGGCATTGACAGAGTCTGTGGTATCAGAAGAAGAATATGTAAGCTACACCCAGATGGCAGTGACCGGCGATACCCTGGCAGCACCGGAAGTATCCCTGCCCGATGATGTACAGCTTGACCCGGAAGCAGATCCGGAAGATACCGATCCGCTGATCGGCTGGCAGGTAGCAAAACTGGCAGGTATTGTACTGTCCTATGCAGATGGAACGAAGATTAACGAAGGCGATGTGATCCCGGCGGATCAGATCAACGAAGTCAGTGCTACGGCAGCGGATGATGGAATTGCATTGCTTGCTGTAACCCCCAACATGTCAACTGCACAGCTGATTGCACTGACACAGGATATGACCGTGGTACAGCGTGTGGGAGCAGCTGGAGCCAATGAAAAATGGTCCATTCTGGTACAGGGTGGAACGAACCAGACCGATACCGCAGGTACGGTAAGACATGCCTATGGTACGCTGGCTAATGCGTTGGATGCAATTAGTAAAGATACAAGTTCAGCATCATTTAAGATTACATTACTGGATGACTATACAGCAGATTCGACAGATAAAGCAGCACTGGGAGCAATTTCACGTACAGGTGGTAAACTGGGCGCAAGAACTGTGAACAAGCCTACGATTGTGTTTACTGGTGCGGTGAATTACGAGAAGAATACACCTTATCAGAGTCGGAATACGCTGACTTTCGCTGACAAAGGATTTGTATATTTTTCTGGCTTCAATCCATATTTTACACATATTAATATAGACGGACAGATAGGAATTGTTGGTAATCAGAATAATACCAGTTTTGTAGATGTGAAATTTCCATCAGGAATAGGTTCTATTGTAGGTGGAAATGCTTTTGCTAACTCACAATCTATAGACTATTCTTTGACTTTGGATCAAATTATAACGACAAAGAATGCACCAATAAAAACGATAATGGGTGGCTCACTCAAAAATGCGAAGGGAAATGTTACATTAAATATCAGTAATTCGGAAATATATGGAACAGTATATGGTTCTGGCTCCTATACTGCCGATAACAGTATAATACAGACTGGAAATGTAACCGTAACATTGGAGAATGTTTCTTTATATCCACATACAATTGTTGATTCGAATGATCCTCAAAAAAATATGCTGGCTGACGATACATTAATTAATAATGGAGGATCCTTTTTGGCGGCAGGAGGAGTGGTTACTGGAAACGTAACGGTGACCTGTAAAGGAGATTATTATGCACAATTTGGAACTTGGTATGGGGCGAATGCTAATAGTATAAAAGGCAATTGTAAATTAAGTTTCGACGGTGTTAATAATGTGGTGCAATATGTTGGAACACTAGCCAATAAAGCTGTAGTAGGAACAAGTTACATTTCTGTAGATAACAGTACGGTAACAAATGTGTTTGGCTGGGATAATATGTTGATGAGGAACTGTAAGGTCTCCCCAGAAACAAATTTTGGAAGAATGCAGTATGATTCTAGTTTTAGAAACTACTGGCCCAATAGAAATAAAATTGAGGCGGCTGATGGAGCTAAATTATATACACGTGATAAAAGCGCGTATGAAGGTTTTACATCTCTGTATAGCACTACCGTATATTCGACAGGTGCACATTATGTTGGTGGATGGAATAGACAGCGTTATGGAACCCTTTTCATGGGTGATGCAGGAAATGTATTGAATTTATCGGCAGTAAATGCAGACGGAAGTAATTTGCTATATGTTTCAAAGTTATCTGGTTCTAACTATAAAGCAACACTTATGTGTGTTGGACGCAATACAGCGGTGAATGCACCTATATATATTAAATGTTCAAGTAGTATGTATGCTTCAGACGCATTGAATTATTTGACCCCGAAAAATCTAGCTGGAGATGCATCATATAAAGCTAGCGGTTCAGGTATTTATGTGAAAGCATATTATACGGGATCTGATACTACCGATAATAGAATAAGATTGATGAATTCATCGGGAACAGTAATTATGTCCAGTAATAGTATTGCAACACTGATAGACAAGTTAAGTACTATTACAGCAGCCGGAAGTTATACGATACAACTTGAATCGCCGTATACATTAAAGAATGAGGATTTAACAAAATTTAATACATACAATGCTAATTTGAGTAATAAGGATGTGACGATTGTAGGATCGGGTTCCTTTATTGCAGGCGGTGAATTGAAGCAGTCAACAGGAGACTATGCGGATAAAGGACATGATACAGCAGCTACTAGTTTCCGCTTTAGCAGATTGTATCCTAATTTTAAGTCATTGAAATGGAATAATTTAATATTCCGTGGAGACTTCCTTGATAATAATGGAACTTATACCACTGAGTATATGTTTCATGGGAATGGACATGATCTTTCCTTTGAAAATTGTCAGTTTATTGGACCGGTGTCAATAGATGCAGGTGGCGCAAGTGGATATCATACAGGAAGTACTGGTTCAACTGTTGTACTCAAAAATTGCAGAAATGTAAAAAAAGTATATGCAAATTATGCAGGTCCTGCTCTTGGTAATACTACAGTTCTTACACTTAAATCATGTACAGGCTATGGAGAAAATGGAAATAACGTTACGATTGACCCGGCATGTTCTGGAAAGGTTAAGCATCTTACGATTAATATAACTGACACGATTACAGATATTGACCCAACTAATTTAAACACAGGATACGTTACTGGAAAGTATGAGTTAAATGTAAATGATTCTAAAATTACATTTACTACACCGACAGTGAGTTCGCCGAATACAGCAACAGTAAATCTGAATGGAAATGTCATCCTGACAAGTAATTGCTGGGGGAGAGCTACATCGTCGGCAAGTGCTGTAACTTTAAATGTAAAAGGAACTGTTAAGACGCTGGAGGATGCAGTAGCATATATTGGTAATTTTGACACGATAAATATATCTGGGGAATTGCGTCTTGGAAATCATGCGAAAAATAAAGTATCAGGTTTTTCGAGCGATATTGTAAAAACAGCAATTAAATTATCGAACAAAGGAAAACTGATATTTGAGAACTTATCTGAAAATGCATCTTACAGACAGATTAAGAGTATTGAGACAGACAGCACTGATACAGAGGTTTCTTTCACCTATGATTATGATGGAAGTAATGAAAATCCGACCGGACGCCCGTTGATTGTGCAGAATGCATTGACTGTTCCAACTTCCAAAACACTTCGGGTCTCAACAACATTGATGCCGAAACACAAGGGAGTTGTGAGTTACCCGTTATTGCAGTTTGCCAATGCAAATAATGCAAAACTAGAACAATATACTTGGATTGCTGACCAGAGATATTATCTGATGCGAAATGGAAGGTATAACAACCTGATTGTGCTTCGTTATGATGGAGAGGCACCGAGGGTATATCAGTCGAAGACTGAACAATTAACCTTGAATTCGGATGGAAGTTTGAATGGTGAAATCCAGATTTACTTAAAAGATATAGATCGGGATGCAATTGACAAAACAGGCACAAGTATTTTTGAAGCATCAAATGGTGCTTATCCTAATGGATTACAGGTGTACTTAAGTACGCAGGACGTTGCATTGAAAGATGGTGTATATGGATATACGTTTAATAAAAGTACGGATACGCAATTAGTGGGATCTGCAGTAAGTAAATCTGATTGGATTAGTACAAACGGTGGATATTTTAATGATATCAATGGGACAAAGATTACTTCCACAGATGAATCACCAGTATTGAATTTAGTAATCAGCAAACGTACTTACCAAGTAGGAAAGAAGTATTTTATTTACGCACGAGATATTGCAGGAAACTGGAGCAAGTTCTTGCTGGATACAAAAGCGCCAGGAATGGATTACACAAATGTTACATCCACAAGTAATAAAGATGGATCCTTCAATTATACGTTTACTGGATTAACATTTACAGATACAGCGCAGACAGCTATAAATGGTACTTCGGATTCAAAGACGGATACATATAAGGCAAATGCAGCGCAATACATCAACAGTAAGAAAAAAATATATCAGGTAAGGTATAATACATCTGGCGGTGATCCATGGAAAGGATCTGAATATACGTCGGCTACTGTTGATAGTTCCACAGGAGTATGTACACTTAGCAACGTGAAGATTCCATCTGGAAAAACATTGTATGTATTTGCAATGGACGGATACGGAAACAAATCAAAATTTGAATTTGTTTCAGTTACGTTTGATGCAACCAGTGGTAATGCTACACCTGATGGTAAGTTTCGGACAGGAGAGAAAAAGACTTCCACATTAATTCTGGCAGGCAGTTACTTAAAAGGAGCACAGTTGCCAACAGATCCAACAATTGGAAGTGGAAAGTTAACATTTAAGCATTGGTACTATTCCACTAATAGTGAGAAATCATATGTCAATTTACAGAAGGTAAGCACGAGTGAAGGTATTACATTCTATCCACTTTGGGAATACCCGACTGTGACGATCAGTAATCAGGTAGCCGGAAAAGCCGCAGATAAAACCAAAGCCTTCACCTATACAGTAATTCCATTTAAGCAGGCAGGTGAATATTATGCAAACACACAGTTCAGCTATAGGGGAGGTACTGTAGCAGGTATTTCCGATGTAACTGCTCCGGGAAGTGGGACGAAGACTTCCAGTTCGACAGGAGCACTGACATTTACTCTCACACATGGTCAAAGTGTTACGATCAATATGCCTGGATATTACGATTATGTGCAGGTGAAACAGACGGAGATATCGCCGTATTGGACGACTTATACGAATGAAGCAAAGGAAAAGTACATAGGAGTGGACACCAAGAAGATTGGTATGGGAGCCATGAATCGAACTTTTGCATTTGTGAACAATAATGATAAGAGTCAGCCAGTGGTATATCAGAGCCAGATGTCAAATGGAGTATGGACAGCGGGAACTGGTGATGGATATGGAAGAAAGTTGACTATCTATATTCGCGATCTGTATGGAGATGGAATTGATAAGACTGGAACATCATATGCCACAGGTGAAAAGTATAAGACATCTAAGTTTGCACAGGTGTATCTGAGTACAAAGGATGCATCACAGGGAAGTAATGGATTTAACTATCAGTACGACAGTGCCCAAGATATATTGCTGGAAGATATTTCAACATATGATACAAGAATCCAGGGGATATACAAGGATATAAATAATAAATCAATACCGATATCCTCTGAGAAGCCTGTAAAGTGTTTCCAGCTTAAAGATAATTATAATTTTGAAGCTGGAAAGAGATATTTCATATATGTACGTGATCTTACTGGAAAATGGAGCAAATTCCTGCTTGATACAGACGGTCCAAAAGTAGCAGATGAGGGAACGGTGTCCGTTACCAAATCAGGGAATACCTACACCTGTACAATTAACTCTATGAAGTTTGAAGATGAAGTTGTTGATGTGCAAACCTCTGCATTGGATAACGTAGAAAAATTTACATATTCGGCAAATGCAACAAAAGAAAGCATTACTAAAATACGTGAGATTCGATACAATAAAACAGGCGTAGATCCATTTAATGCAACGGCAGATTATACTTCGCCAGGAAAAAATACAGATGGATCATATAATGTTTCTGCTACATTGAATTCAAATGAAACATTATATATATTTGCACAGGATGCTTACAACAATGTTACGGCGATCCAGTATGTACCGGTAACCTTCGATGCAACAGAGGGTGGAGCTCATAAGAAGACAGCATTTGTTGATAAAACACCGATCAAGAGTACGCTGGTAAGAAAAGGTGGGAAACTGATTGCAGATCAGATTCCGCAGGATCCACACTTTACTGTAACTACAACACAGAAGTTCTTGAACTGGTATGTCAGCACAGACACTACAAATAAAGAGAAAGTAGATCTGGCAAATTATGTAGCAAATGCAGGTGTTACGTTCTACGCAAACTATGAGATGCCGGGTATAACAATTACGCAGAGTGTTACTGGTGATGCTGCCAATAGAAATCAGGAATTTGAGTATCTTGTTAGGTTGCTGGATGCAGACGGACAGCAACTAAAATATGGAACAAAGATTCCCTATGTAGCCTATGCAGTGGATGGCTCAGGGGCAGAAACACCAGATATCGGTGAATTAATTGTAACTGGCCCATATGGTGAGTTTGTTTTTACTTTGAAACATGGACAGGCTGTTAAACTGTTGCCGGGAGCACTTAAGTATAAAGTTGGTTATATTAACCAGAAGGACTCCGCAGGATATGATTGTACTTATAAAGTAGATGATCAGGATGCTGCCGAAGGCACATGGGCTTATGATGTTAGCATTGATGAAATTGAGGGTCAGATTGATTTTATTAATACTAAAAATATCGTAGTCACCGGTATTTCCGATGGTTTGAACAGTAAGACATTACCGATCGTTGGTCTGGCAGCAGCTGTAGTTATGCTTGGAGCTTCCGCTCTGATGTTGAAGAGAAGGAGGAGATCATAGATGGGGGCACCAGAAGAGATATCGGTTCCACAAGAATCGGTAGTGGGTAGTGTCCTTCGCGAGATTCTCTATCTTCTATTGAAGATTGTGGCGATTGCGGCCGCATTTGTAGTTGTATTTACATTTGTATTTGGCGTTCTCCGATATTCGGAGAATGCCATGCTCCCGGCGGTGAAGGATGGAGACCTGGTCTTCTACTACCGCCTGGAGAAGGAATATACCGCATCGGATCTGGTAGTGCTCAGATATCAAGGGCATGAGCAGGTTCGAAGAGTGGTAGCCACCGCAGGAGATGTGGTGGATATTACAGAAGAAGGTCTGATGATCAATGGGGCTCTGCAGCAGGAGCATGAGATCTATGAACAGACCCAACGGTACGACACAGGAGTGGAGTTCCCAATGGAGCTGAAGGAAGGGCAGATCTTCGTGCTGGGTGACAGCAGGGAGAATGCGTCGGACAGCCGAGTATATGGCGCGGTAGATGTGAATGACACATTAGGAAAGGTCATGACCATCGTACGCCGCCGGGGATTCTGATCCGATAAAACTGTTAATGATCCTTCATAAACAGGCATTACGAGGGATGTTAAATAAAAAACAAAAAAGGAGAAAAAAGATGAAAAAGAAAACCTTACAAAAAATCAGCAGACTTTTTGCATCATTGGTTCTCGTTGGTGCAATGAGTCTCGGAACCGTGGCAACGGCAAATGCACAGGTTCAGTCTGACAAATCCTCTAAATGGGAGGCAACAGATACTCCAGAAGCAGCAATTTCTGTAGAGTATAAAATGGGTAATGGTGTAACTACACCAAAGAATGTTGTAAAATTTACTTTTACAAGTGATTCTAAACCGGCAGGAGCTACTTACCAGCCGGAGCTTTCTGTATCTGATATCACATTTGATGCAGGTAGTGATGAGATAAAAGATAAAACGAAAACCGACATCAAAGTATTAAGAAAACAGAGTAGTAACTTCCTTGCTAATTTCAAGACAAGTCTAACGAATCCAGGAATGACTGTTGGTGAATATACGTATACGGTTACTTCCGCAAGTACTGTTACAAAAGCAAAAAATGCAGATGTATTTACTGGATCTAATGCTTCATATAAAATTACTGTGTTTGTTGCACAGCATACAGACAAAACTTTATACATCAAAGGTCTTGCTGTAAAACCAACTAAGAATGATGCTGGAGCTGAGATTACCAATGGAGCTAAAGTTGATGCAACTCCAGGAAGTACGGTTGATGGATCTGAAGGTAACTTCAGTGGATTGAAGTTTGTAAATGAGTATGTAGCAAAAGCTGGTAGTGTAGATCCGACTGATCCGACTGTTCCGGATCCGAATGATCCAAAATCGTATGCATTTAAAGTAACCAACAATGCAACAGGAACTACAGCCAGTGAGACTGGAAAATTCATTTATAAAATGACTCTGAATAGACCGAGTGATGTTGCAGCAACTGAAACTACGTACAAATATTATGTAAACGGCACAGAGAAAACTGGTACATATGGAGTAGAAGAGACCTTCGAACTGGAGGCAGGAAAGCATATGATGGTTAAGAGCTGCTATGCAGGTTCTACCGTGTCTGTAACTGAAAAAGGTGTTGCAAACTGGACAGCAACTGCAACACCGACTTTCAATGGTGTACAGGGAAGTGATGTTCCTGGAAAAATGGGAACGGATGTAACAGTTCCGGGTACAATTGGACAAAATGAAAACAAAGTTATATTTGCAAATGTTTTCAAAGACATCGCAGTAACCGGTATCATCGTTAACAACTTCCCATTCGTTATGATGATCGTAATGGCAATGGCAGCATTTGTAGCAATCGTTGCTGTTAAGAGTAGAAAAAGAATGAACGAGAGATAAGTAGCATGAAGGAACACAGAGGCATCAGCAGGGCTGTCAGACTGATTAATAGCATACTTGATAATGGATTGGTTCTGCTGCTGCTTCTGGGTCTTGCTTATGGGTGTTATGCACTGTGGGATTCGCAGAACCTGGCACAGGAGGCCACGGCAGAGCAGTACGCTGTATATAAGCCGCAGGAGGACACGCTGGGATTTGCGGAGCTGCAGGCACTGAATGAAGATGTGATTGGCTGGATCACAGTGTATGGCACACCCATTGATTATCCGGTGGTACAGGGAGAGGACAACTGGGAGTACATCAACAAGAGTGCAGAAGGTACCTATTCCCTCACAGGAGCGATCTTTGCAGATGCTTCCTGTGACCCGGATTTTCAGGATTTTAACACGATCCTGTATGGCCACAATATGGTTCCGAACGTGATGTTTGGAAGCATCAAGGAATTCAAGGAGCAATCCTTCTTTGACAGCCATCCATATGGCAATATGTATATACAGAATCGGGACTACGGTCTGGAAATCTTCGGATTGTTGGAGGCAGACGCCTATGATAGTTCTATCTTTCAGACTGGTGTAGGGGAAGCGGGCAGGCAATCCTATCTGGAAACCATCCGCGATCATGCAGTGTATCTGCGTGATCTTGTCCTGGCGGATGACGACAGGATTGTATTGTTGTCCACATGTTCAGCAGAGTCCACCAACGGAAGGGATATTCTGGTGGCGAGACTCACAGATCAGGTCTATGAAGACACTTATGCGGTGGAGGATCCGGCGCAGCCGGATTATGGATCAGCAGACAAGGCAAAGGGCTGGAAAGATCTTCTGCCCGGCTGGAAGACCGCATTATTTTTACTGCTGTTTGTGCTTACATTGATATGTCTGGCAGATCAGTGGTTTTACAGACGCAGGAGAAGGAGACGGAAGTAAAGGCAGGATGAAAGGTCAGAAGACAGAATATGCGACTGTGTATCGGGTCATAGATATTTGCAATGAAATACTTAGCTGGATTCTGATGGTCATTCTGGTGTGTTTGTTTTGCTACGGAACGTATGGGATTGGGGACAGTTATGTGCTGGAACAGGATGCTATGCCGCAGCATTATGAAGTATATCGCCCCACAGAAGAAGATTCTCTGAGTTTTGAGGAGCTTCAGGCGAAGAACAGCGATGTGTGTGGCTGGATCACCATCTACGGAACACATGTGGATTATCCGGTGGTCCGCGGTGCTGACAACAGTGTCTATCTGATGAGAGATCCTGAAGGCAATTACAGGATGTCCGGTTCTATATTTATGGACTGTGCCAATCAGAGAGAATTTACAGATTTTAATACCATTTTATATGGACATCATATGGATGGCGGAGCAATGTTTGGTGATCTGGATAAATATTTGAGTGATCCGTTTGCAGACAGTCATCTCTATGGAAATATTTATGCAGATGGCAAGGATTATGGATTGGAGTTGTTTGCATTTCTGGAAGTAGATGCATACAATACAGATCTGTATGTGACACCGGTAGATACGTCCGATGCCAGAATGAGATATCTGCAGGAGATTCGCGAAAAAGCCATGTGGTATCGCGATATTGATATAACAGAGGAAGACCGGCTGGTGGTCATGTCCACCTGTACGGAGAACATTACGAATGGAAGACATCTTTTGATCGGGAGACTGACCTCACAGACATATGAGGACACTTATCAGGTGATCCCGGAGAAAAAAGAAGTCCAGCAGGTTGACCGGATAGATTGGAAGGTCTTCTGGAAGACCAGTGCAAAAAGTTTAGGTGTTATGTTATTGCTGCTGATCAGTATTCTCATATTGATCGCGGTGATGAGAACAGGAAGAAATACGAGACGAAAGAACTGACAGGGGTATGCATGTGAGAAGTAGAAAATACAGAGGAAGAAAAACAGTGCTGTTTCTGGCATTAGCAATTTTATTATGTGGATTCGTCCCTGGCAGAGTGGATGCTGCAAGCCTGGTAAAAGATGCGACTCTGACAGTGAAACAGACGGTGACAGGTACATCGAATGGTACCTCGGAAAAATTTGAATATGAATTAAAAGCATTGACGCCGGGTGCACCTATGCCGGTAGGAAGCAGCGGGGACAGTTACCGGTTTACATTAAATGGAAACGAAAGTAAGGATCTGGTCATTACTTATGATACGGTAGATACATATAAATATCAGTTATCACAGGTGGTCACTTCCGATAAAAAGGATTATGACAGACAGGTCTATACCATAGAGAATTATGTACTGCAGAATGGTAATGATGATATTATTATCAGAACAGGTGTAAAGCGCAGTGACGGGAACAAAGCTCCAGAGCTGAATTTTACCATCAGACATCCGAAGCCATCTGGAGGATCACATCATCATGGATCCTCATCTGATCCAGGCACAACTGGTGGAACACAGAATGGGAACCCATTGCAGTCATTGTTGTCCCCGCAGACCGGTGATAATCAGCCGGTGTTCATGCTGATGCTGCTGATCATACTGGCATTGATCGGTATTGTGGTGATCATGAGACGTAGAAAAAAAGAAGAAGAGTAACAACAGATCCTCCCTGACACAGTGAATGTATCACAGTGTCAGGGAGGATCTTTATGTGTTGCAGATGATTCTACGGATGCGCATTTGACTGTTCTTCCACTTTGCTAAGGGAGAAGATAAATTCCGTTCCAACCCCTTCGGTGCTGACTACATTGATATTTTCTCCGTGAAGCTGAATGATCTCTTTCACAATCGAAAGGCCAAGTCCGGTTCCTTTCTTATCTTTTCCTCTGGACAGATCTGTCTTGTAGAAACGTTCCCATATTTTTTTCAGACTGTCTTTGGGGATTCCGATACCTGTATCACGGACAGAGACAAACACTTTCTCATATTTGGACGTGGTCTCAATGGTGATCTTGGAATCCGGATGACTGAACTTGATCGCATTGTCGATCAGGTTATAGAGCACCTGCTGGATCTTTCCCATATCGGCATTTACATAGGAGTGCCAGTCGGAAAACAGAAGATCAATGGTAATATGTTTGGCTGTGCAGGTGCCTTCAAAGGAAGCAGCTGTATTTTTGATTACAGCATTGATATCAAAATTTGATCTTGTCAGCCGGTTCTGCTTGCCATCCATGGAGTTCAGAGTCAGAAGGCCGCTGGTCAGTCCGGTCAGTCGTTCGGTTTCTCGAAGAACAATGTTCAGATATTTCTCCTGCATCTCCGGTGGGATCGTTCCATCCAGCATGGCTTCAATATAGCCTTTGATGGAAGTAAGCGGCGAGCGGAAATCATGGGAAATATTTGAGATCATCTTTCGCTGGTCTTCATCGGAATCTTTTAATGAACTGGCCATAAAATTCATGGTTCGTGCAAGGGATCCCAGTTCATCTGTCCGATCTGTGACGATGGGATAGTCAAAATTACCTGCGGCATATTCGGCACTGGCTTTTTTGAGTTTTCGAAGAGGCCGGTAGACGATAAGCCAGTTGGCAATGGCAAATAACAGACCCAGTACCATGAGATAGATCATGGTGATATATACAGCCATCAGATATCCCTCTTTCTGATGGATCACAGAAGACATGGGTGTATAGATCACGATATAGCCACGCACATGATAATTGTGGGTGACAGGAATGAGCACGCTTAAGGTATTTTCTTTAAACATACCGAAGAAATTATCCGTAGTATAGTAAGTGCCGCTGGGAAGCACGGATGTGAATCCCGGGATCACCTGATAAGTATAGGAAGAACTGGGGGTGGAGTCGATCATGATCTCGCCCTCGCGACTCACCAGCCAGATATGTGCATTCAGATAAACGCTCAGGGAAGAGAGCTGTGTCTGAATACGGGATACGGTTCCCTTGGTAGTCTCCTCGTCAAAATAAGTCTCCACATATTGGTTGGACAGGTAGACACCTTCCTGATAAAAGGAAGAAGCACGTGTCCGGGTGGCATTGTCCAGCATCAGCCTGGAAGTCAGCGTAGAGATTCCCACAAAGCTTAAAATGGCAAATGCAATATAGGCCAATATGAATTTTACATTTAACGACAGGTGCATTATTTCACCTCGAATTTATAACCGATGCCCCAGACTGTGGCAAGACGCCATGCCGGGTGGTCTTTGATTTTTTCTCTTAAACGCTTGATATGCACATCGACGGTTCTGGTATCACCAATGTATTCATAACCCCAGATATGATCCAGAAGCTGTTCTCTGGTAAATACCTGATTGGGTGAAGAGGCGAGGAAATAGAGGAGTTCCAGTTCCTTGGGCGGCATATCAATGGAATTTCCCTGATAAATAACGGAATAGTTGGACTGATTGATGATCAGATCCGGGTACTGTACGATCTTGGTAGTTGGAGCCTCATCGGTCCTGGAAGGCTGGAACCGGCGGAGAACCGCTTTGACTCTGGCAACCAGTTCTTTGGAGTCGAAGGGCTTGATCATATAATCATCTGCGCCCAGTTCCAGACCAAGTACTTTGTCAAATACTTCGCCTTTGGCAGAAAGCATAATGATCGGTGTGTTGGAACGGCTTCTCAGTTCCCGGCACACCTGATAGCCATCCATGCCTGGAAGCATCAGATCCAGCAGGACCAGATTTGGCTGAAAGGTGTCAAAGACCTGAAGTGCCTGCTCACCGTCCTCCACGATCTGTACCTGATAAAATTCTTTAGTCAGATACAGGGAGATCAGTTCTGCTATATTGGTATCATCATCTACGATGAGAATTTTTTGTTTTGCTGGCATGAGAGCATCTCCTTTTATTTGAATTCTGCAATGGTTACGCCGGCATCTCCTTCACCGAAGGTTCCCAGACGAAAGCTTTTTACGTGTTTACATCGCTTCAGATACTGATGAACGGCAGTACGAAGTGCACCGGTACCTTTTCCGTGAACGATCCGTACGCTTGGAACATGGGCCAGATACGCATCATCCAGATATTTATCCAGATGGGCGATCGCCTCATCTACGGTCATGCCGATCAGATTGATTTCGGTGCTGACCGCTGCTGACTTGGACATCCGAAGCTTTCCGCCTCCGGTTGTCATGCCTTTCTGCAGATTTTCTGCTTCTCCGATATATTCCAGATCGTTGATGTTGACCTGTGAACGGAGAATTCCCATCTGTACGAACAGGTCTCCCTTTGGATTCGGAAGTGTGCTGACCGTACCTTCCAGGTTCAGGCTCAGGACACGGACCCGGTCACCAATATGAAGGGCTGCTGCTTTCAGCTTTTTCTTCGGTTTTGGAGCAGCCTTGGCGGTGCGGGAGTCATTTTCCTTGATCTTCTCTCTCAGACGGGCACGCTCTGCCTCCATATCCTTGACAGAGATTGAAGCTTTTCCAAACTTGTGGAAATTCTTCATAGTCTCGTCAGCATAATCTTTTGCTTCCTGTAAAATCGCATTCGCCTGTGCAGCAGCATCGCTCAGAATCTTTTCCTTGCGCTCATCGATCCGATCCTGCTTTTTCTGCAGAGCATCCCGAAGAGTTCGGATCTCAGATTTGTAGCGGGTGATCTCTTCCTGCTCATTTAACAGTTTCACCCGGCTGTCCTGCAGCTCTGCCATCATATCCTCAAAGCTTACATCCTGAGCATTGATTCTCTTTTTCGCATCCTCGATGAGAAAATCTTCCAGTCCCAGACGAGAGGAAATAGCAAATGCATTACTCTTTCCGGGAATTCCGATCAGAAGCCGGTAAGTAGGACGTAAAGATTCTACATCAAATTCACAGCAGGCATTTTCTACACCTTCGGTGGAGAGAGCATAGACCTTCAGCTCGCTGTAATGAGTGGTAGCCATAGCACGGATACCCTGCCTGTGCAGGTGATCCAGAATGGAGGTGGCAAGAGCTGCACCCTCGGTCGGATCAGTACCGGCACCAAGCTCGTCAAAGAGAACCAGGGAGTTCAAAGTTACTTCCTTTAATATAGAGACAATGGTAGTCATATGGGAGGAGAAAGTACTTAAGCTCTGCTCAATACTCTGCTCATCACCGATATCTGCATATACCTGGTCGAACACCGCAAGTCTGGAGCCTTCAAATGCCGGAATATGGAGACCAGCCTGTCCCATCAGTGTGAAAAGTCCGACCGTCTTTAATGAGACCGTCTTACCACCTGTATTGGGACCGGTGATGATCAGCAGGTCAAAATCATCTCCCAGACGTACGGTAATGGGAACTGCCTTTTTCGGGTCCAGCAGCGGATGCCGGCCATCTTTAATGTGAATCTGGCGCTCCGTATTGAAGATCGGTCGGGTGGCTTTCATATCCTTTGCCATCATGGCGCGGGCAAAAATAAAATCCAGTGCTGTCAGGATCCGATAATCTTCTGCAAGGATCTCGGTAACAGCGGCTGCTTTTTCACTGAGCACAGACAGGATCTTCTCGATCTCCTGTTGTTCCTTCATCAGAAGTTCTTTGAAATCATTATTTAACTTAATAACCGCCATAGGCTCGATAAATAATGTCGAACCGGTAGAACTCTGGTCATGGATCATACCGGGAACCTGACTTCTGTGTTCAGCCTTTACCGGCAGACAATATCTGCCATCCCGCATGGTGACCACCGGATCCTGCAGATAAGAACGGGCAGATCCGTTTACCATGGAGTTCAGGGTATTATGCACCTTGTCATTCATCTGACGCATGGATCTGCGAATCTGTAAAAGTGCAGAGCTGGCATCATCGGCCATCTCATCGTCCGCCAGAATGCAGCGGCGGATCTCAGAAGCCAGGGCCGGAACCGGATCCAGAAATTCAAAGGACTCATCCAGAGAATCACGGCTGGTATCATCAGCCTCCCGCTGTCCATATTGTTGAATCTTTCCGGCAGTTTCCAACAGTGACATGATCTGGAGTAATTCGCCCATTCCAAGAATGCCTCCAATCTCCAGACGCTTCAGAGAGCCACGAATGTCACGTATCCCTCCAAAGGAAACGCTTCCTTTGCGGTACACACGGCGAAGCGCATCTGCCGTCTCACGCTGTGCCCGTTCCACATCATTGATGTTATCATAGGGAACCAGTTTCCGGCACATCTCTTTGGCACCTTCGGAAGCAGCGTGAGCAGTCAATATATGAATGATTTTATCAAATTCCAGTGTTTTTAATGCTTTTTGGTTCATAAATCTGTTGTATCTCCTTTTACTGTCTTATTCATTTTACCCCATTTACAGCGGAATGAAAAGCGGAACTTATGGACAGGGAAAAGGAAAAATAGTATAATGGGGAACAAGCAGACGGAGGGACCTATGGAAGAAGATAAGGAGAAAAACAGCGGATTTTCATTTATGCAGGAGAAGATCAAAGAAAAACCTGTCTATGCCAATCCGTTGGTAAAAAAAGCTCTCCGGTGTATTCTTGGCGGGGCTTTGTTTGGAGGAACAGCGCTTCTGATCTGGGCGCTGGCATTGCCGCGGATCAATAACCGGATGGAGAAAAACGAGATTCAGGAAATTCAGATTCCAGAGGAGACGGTTGATTCAGAGACAGACGATAAGGATGAAGATGAATCCCCGGTCTATATTACAGAGACTGTCAGCATGGAGCTGAAGGATTATGAAAAGATGTATCAGCAGCTGATGCAGATTGGAAATCAGGTGTCAAAAAGCCTGGTTGACATTTCTGCGGTCAAAACGGATACTGATTGGTTTGATGAGGCGCTGACCAGTCATAAATCTGCGGCGGGATTGATCATTGGTGACAATGGAATGGAGCTTCTGATCCTGACAGAGCATGAGAAAGTAAAGGACGGAGATCTGAAGGTCCGTTTTTATGATCATACAGAAGCAGCCGGTACTCTGAAAAAATATGACAGTAATACAGGACTGGCAGTGGTCAGTGTGAATTTGAGTGATGTAGACAGCAGCACCAGAGAGGTGATTTCTTATGCAGAACTGGGCTCATCCAAATCCCTGCGCAGCGGACAGCCGGTGATTGTTGTGGGCAATCCCACTGGAAGCAATGACTCCTTGCTGTTTGGAAACCTGACATCTGTAACGCAGACTGCAGAACTCTATGACAGTTCCTATAATATCCTGACCACGGATATTCTGAAATCCAGTAATGGAAGCGGCGTAGTGGCGGACTGGAGTGGTAAGATCATTGGACTGTTGCAGGAAAAGACAGAGGTTGAGGGACAGGACAATACGATTCAGGCTTACGGGATCTCTGACGTGAAGGATCTGATCGAGCATCTGTCCAATAATCAGGATATTGTCTATATGGGAATTGTGGGCGCAGATGTTACGACATCTATTTCAGAGCAGGAAAATATTCCGATTGGAGTCTATGTATCAGAAGTGTCACTGGATTCTCCGGCGATCACAGCAGGTATTCAGCCAGGTGATATCATCACGGAGATTAATGGTCAGGCAATTGTAAATCTGAAGGATATCGTGGCCACATTGCTGAAGTGTTCCAGTGGACAGACTGTGGATGTGCGTTATAAACGTGCAGATGCCAGCGGCTATCAGGATCTGCAGGCATCCGTAACATTAAAGGTGTTACAGTAGTAGAATGAGGGAGTGTAATGATGAAATATATTGAAAACTTACGTGAAGGTGATCGGATTTCAGGCATCTATCTGTGCAAGACCAGGCAGAGTGCTTTGACAAAAGCAGGAAAGCCGTATGAGAATCTGATCTTTCAAGATAAAACAGGAACTGTAGACGGTAAGATCTGGGATCCGAATTCTGGCGGGATCGATGATTTCGACAGTCTGGACTATGTGGATATTGTAGCCGATGTAACCATGTTCCAGGGACAGCCACAGCTGAATGTGAAGCGGGCGAGAAAGGCCAGAGAAGGAGAGTATGATCCCAAAGATTACCTTCCTGTCAGCAGCAAAGACATTGAAGGGATGTATAAGGAACTGCTGGGATTTATCAACCGGGTCAGCAATCCGTATCTGTCAAAGCTGCTGAAAAATGTATTTGTTGATGATCAGGAATTTGCAAAAGCATTCAAATTCAGCAGTGCGGCAAAGACAGTTCATCACGGATTTGTGGGAGGACTGCTGGAGCATACTTTGAGTGTAACAAAACTGTGCGATTATTATATTCATAATTATCCGATGATCAATGCAGATCTGCTGATCACAGCGGCAATCTTCCATGATATCGGAAAAGTATATGAGCTGTCACCATTTCCGGAAAATGATTATACGGATGCCGGACAGCTGTTGGGACATATTATGATCGGTGCACAGATCGTCGGTGACCAGGCAGGAAAGATTCCGAACTTTCCTGTGAAACTGGAAAATGAGCTGAAGCATTGTATTCTGGCTCATCATGGGGAACTGGAATACGGATCGCCGAAGAAACCGGCACTGCTGGAAGCAGTGGCACTGAATTTTGCAGATAATACGGATGCGCATATGGAGACCATGATCGAGATTCTTGCCGGAGCTGGAGAGAATCAGGGATGGCTGGGATATAACCGACTGTTTGAGTCAAATATTCGTAAAACAAGTAAATAGAGTGCAGGATCTTCCACAGGTTAATACTATGGCCTGTGGAAGATTTAGTATGAGGATGTTAGAGGATGAAAAAGGACGATTTGATTGAGTTGACAATAGAGGATCTTGGTGTTGATGGAGAGGGTATCGGCAAGGTTGATGGCATGGCGATCTTTGTGAAGGATGCGGTGCCGGGAGACCGGGTACAGGCGAAGGTCATGAAGATGAAGAAGAGTTATGGTTATGCCAGACTGATGCAGGTACTGGATCCGTCACCAGAGCGGACGGAACCAAGATGCGCATTTGCCCGCCAGTGCGGAGGATGTCAGCTGCAGGCCATGACCTATGAAGCACAGCTTGATTTTAAAGCGAAAAAGGTATGGAATCATCTGATCCGGATCGGAAGTCTCACCGATCTTGCAAAGCCGGAGATCATAGGAATGGATGATCCGTGGAGATACCGCAACAAAGCACAGTTTCCCTTTGGAACGGATAAAGAGGGCAATCCGGTGACTGGATTTTATGCTGCACGTTCTCACAACATCATCCCCTGTACGGAATGCTGGCTGGGTGTGGAAGAGAATAAAGTGATTCTGGAGAAGATCTTGGATCATTTGAAAACATATCATATCTCTACCTATGATGAGGTCAGTGGAAAAGGTCTGCTGCGCCATGTGCTGATTCGAAAGGGATTTACCACAGGTGAGGTGATGGTCTGTCTGATCCTGAATGGAAGGACCATGCCGAAGCTCACCGAACTGGTGAATTCCCTGCGGGAAGTGCCGGGCATGACCAGCATTACGATTAACGTAAATACAAAAAATACCAATGTGATCATGGGAACAGAGATGATCTCTGTGTGGGGACAGGATTATATTACAGATTACATTGGAAACATTAAATATCAGATCTCGCCACTTTCTTTCTATCAGGTAAATCCGGTGCAGACAAAGAAGCTTTATGAGACGGCGCTGGAATATGCAGATCTGAAAGGTAATGAGACCGTGTGGGATCTCTACTGTGGAATCGGAACTATTTCCCTTTTCCTGGCGCAGAAGGCAGGCAAGGTCTATGGTGTGGAGATCGTACCGCAGGCTATCGATGATGCCCACCAGAACGCAAAACTGAATGGCATAAAAAATGCAAAATTCTTTGTTGGAAAAGCAGAAGAAGTTCTTCCGGAAAAATACGAAAAAGAAGGTATCTACGCAGATGTGATCGTCGTTGATCCACCCCGTAAAGGCTGTGACACTACTGCACTGGAGACCATGGTAAAGATGAAACCTGAACGTATTGTGTATGTAAGCTGTGATTCTGCAACCCTGGCAAGAGATGTAAAATGGCTGGGTGAACGGGGATACGAAGTCAAGAAAGTGAAGGCATGCGATATGTTCCCGGGTACGGTGCATGTGGAGACTGTGGTGGGACTACAAAGGAAAGATATCTAGAAATCCTTGAATTTACGCACTTTGTAGAGTTTTTCAGTTTCAACAAAATCGGTGAAAATCACAAGGAAAAGTTGCTTGTGCAGAGAGTCACCGTTGTGGTTGCCTTAGACCTCGGTACGGGGAACACAAAAAATCCTGAATATGAAAGTGAATAGTGGACTATCAGATATTTGATAGATTATAGGGATACTTGTTAAAAGCGGGTGTCCCTATTTTTTATGGGGCATTCCAGAAATGGAGTGTCTTTTTATACCTAAATATTAAAAATTCAGGAGGAAAATGAAAATGACAAACACAGCGTTAAGAGCAGAGAATAGCAATTCTCGCACAATTACTTTCAAGAGCAGGGAACACGAAAAATTTTATGAGGAATATCTGAAAAAATGCAGATATCAGGATGTCTACCATCGGGCTTTGGTTTATTGCCTGGGTATCGACAGAGACACAAGAAATAATGTGAATAAAATCTATAATTTTAAAACTGGATGTGTAAAAACGGAATGCCTGCAGGAAGGGTGGCAGACCAGTGGAAGTTTACGAATTGTCCGTATGGCATTTAACCTGTATTGTAATGGAACACCAAGCGTCGGAGATTACGAAGCAGAAGAAGATCAGTTGAAAGAATGTCAGTGTTATACCGTAGAGGATCTGTTTTGCTGTGGATATGCCCGGTATTTCTGGGAAGCTATTAAAATCCGTTATCCAGAGTATTGCTTTTACAAAGACTGGGAGGATATATATGCTGAAAATTAGATTACAGGGTACTTTGAGGGACATTCAATGGTTTCGACGTATTTTGGAAAATCATAAGGAATTGGATGTCCTGGAAGTATCTGATGCTTATGCAAATAAAGGAACAAGTAAATATTTTCGTGTTTATGTAGAAGTAGAAGAAAAACAGTAAATCGGAGGAAAGTATATGTGTAAAGTAATTGCTATTGCAAATCAGAAGGGCGGAGTAGCCAAAACAACGACAACCATCAATCTGGGAGCCGGACTGACAAAGAATGGGAAAAAAGTAGTGCTGGTAGATGCAGATCCGCAGGGACATCTGACAATGGGAATGGGATTTCCCAAAAATCTCAAAGTGACTTTAAAGAGTATGATGGAAAATATCATCATGGGACTGGAGTTTGATCCAAAGGAAGCAGTCTTGCACCATGAAGAAGGGATGGATCTGATTCCGTCCAATAAATTGCTTGCCGGAATGGATATGTCCTTATTTACTGTTGAGGATAGGGAAAAAGTACTGAAAGAGTATCTGGAACTATTGAAAGATGAATATGATTATATTCTGATTGACTGTATGCCATCATTGGGAATGCTGACAATCAATGCGTTGAGTGCAGCGGACAGCGTTCTGATTCCGGTACAGCCACAATATTATGCGGCGGATGGACTTATGGAATTACTGAAAGTGGTAAAAGGAATCCATCAGAGGTTTAATCCGGAATTGCAGATAGAAGGTATTTTGTTCACAATGGATAATTGCCGTTACAATAATGCAAAGAGAAACAAACAGGCAATTAAAACTACATATGGAAATGACATTAAGATTTTTGAGCAGACGATTCCGAGAACGGAAAGTCTTGCAGAAACAGCATCTGAAGGTGTAAGTATATTTGCTTATGATGGAAAAAGCAAAGGGGCAGACAGTTACAGAGAACTGGTTCAGGAGGTGTTGAAACATGCGTAGACCGAAAAAAGAGATTCAGCTTACCTCTTATGATGAGTTACTGGGATTAGAAGAATCACCGGAAAAGAGTATGAACCAGGTTGTGGAAATAGAACTGGAAAAGCTCTATCCTTTCAAAAATCATCCATTTCATGTAAGCGATGATGAAAAAATGGCTGAGACAGTAGAGAGTATTAAAAACTACGGTGTTTTAAATCCTGCTCTGGTAAGACCCCGATCAGAAGGTGGATATGAACTGATTTCAGGTCACAGGAGAAAAAGAGGCTGTGAACTGTGTGGCAAAACAACTATGCCGGTCCTTGTCCGAAACTATACAGATGATGAAGCTGTCATAATTATGGTCGATTCCAACATTCAGCGTGAAAATATTCTGCCAAGTGAAAAGGCCCATGCCTATAAGATGAAATATGATGCTATGAAGCACCAGGGAAGTAAAGGTGAAAAATATACGGCAGATATGGTTGGTGAAACAGCCGGGGACAGTGGAAGAACTGTGCAGAGATATATCCGTCTGGCTTCATTATCAGATGGATTATTGGAATATGTGGACGATAATAAAATCCCTATGATAGTGGGAGAAAAATTGTCTTATCTGAAACCACAGGAACAGGAATGGCTTCTGGAAGGAATTGTCAACAGTAATATCTTTCCGACAAAACAACAGGCAGAACAATTAAAGGAATGCAGTGCAAATGGAAAATTAAATCAGGGTTATATCTATGCCGTTTTATTGAAAAAAGAAAACAGTAAAATCAATGTAACCATTCCGGCAAAAAGAATCGGCAATTATTTTCCAGAGACATATTCTAAAGAACAGATAGAAGAAGTTATTTTTATGCTTTTGGATAAATGGAAACAAAACAGAGAAGGAGTAGCAGATGCAGAAGATACAGTTTGATTATTTTACGGGAATGGAAGCGGAACAATATAGCTTTTATCGTGTCCCGAAAGTGCTGTTTACAGAACCATGCTTTAAAGCTCTTTCTTGTGAAGCAAAGGTATTATACGGTCTGATGCTGGACCGTATGAGCCTGAGCATTAAGAACCGATGGCTGGATTCAGAGGACAGAGTATATATTATTTTCACGGTGGAAGAAATTGCAGAGCTGATGAACTGTGGAACCCAAAAGGCAGTGAAGCTGGTAAAAGAGTTGGACAGTAATAATGGGATTGGACTGATTGAAAAGAAACGTCTGGGTCTGGGAAAGCCTAATGTTATTTATGTGAAAAATTTTATGCTCAGAGAAGTGCCAGACCAAAAGCCGATGGATAGCTGTGCAGATTTGCAATCAGAGCAGAAAAATTATAGAAAATGTGCAGATCTGCAATCTGAGCAGGGAAACCATGAAGAATGTGCAAATCTGCAATCAGAAGCTGAGAATAGGGAAAAAACAGGCACTTTTCTGAATTGTGAAAATCATCATTCAGGAGTAGTGAAATCCACAATTCAGGATTGTGTGGAATCACAATTACAGAATGGTGAAAATCACAATTCAGGAATGATGAAAACCACAAATCAAGAATTTCCAGAATCACAATTCCAAAATAGTGAAAATCATCATTCCAGAATAGTG
>OGJP01000222.1_pt1 | contig 51427 bp, 33 predicted proteins | sample 1572311 | NCBI WGS metagenome assembly OGJP01 (sample SAMEA2582093, study PRJEB24529) | metagenome | biome: Human gut stool | place: China | collected 2011
CCCCGCCGTGAACGGCGGGGCTTTACGGCACGTCGGGTAAAAAAAGTGAAACCCCCGAGTTTTCAGGAAACCCGGGGGTTCATTTGTCTCGTTATGTCTTACTGTGACCTAACGGGGATTTACTCCCATTCGATCGTGGCGGGCGGCTTGCCCGAGACATCGTAAACAACACGGTTGATGCCGCGAACCTCATTGATGATTCGGTTCGAGACCTTGCCGAGAAGGTCGTAGGGGAGATGGCTCCAGTGCGCGGTCATGAAGTCGGACGTTTCGACGCAGCGCAGGCTCACGACCCATTCGTAGGTGCGGCCGTCGCCCATAACGCCCACGGACTTCACGGGGAGGAAGACGACGAACGCCTGGCTCACCTTGTCGTAGAGGCCGGCGGCGCGCAGTTCTTCGATGAAGATGGCGTCGGCTTCGCGCAGAAGGTCGGCGTATTCGCGCTTCACTTCACCGAGGATGCGAACACCAAGACCGGGACCCGGGAAGGGGTGACGGTACACCATTTCGGCGGGAAGGCCGAGTTCGACGCCGAGTTCGCGCACTTCGTCCTTGAAGAGGGAACGCAGCGGTTCGAGAAGCTTCAGATGAAGCGTGTCGGGGAGGCCGCCCACGTTGTGGTGCGACTTGATGGTCTTCGCCTTCTTCGTCTTGGCGCCTGCAGATTCGATGACGTCCGGGTAGATCGTGCCCTGAGCGAGCCACTTGGCGGCGGTGAGCTTCGAGGCTTCTTCCTGGAAGATTTCCACGAATTCGCGGCCGATGATCTTACGCTTCTGTTCGGGGTCGGTCACGCCGGCGAGGGCGTTCATGAAGCGATCCACGGCATCGACGACGATGAGTTTGAGGCCCATGTTCTTTTCGAACGTTTCACGAACTTGTTCGCGTTCGTTCTTGCGCAGGAGGCCGTTGTCGACGAACACGCAGGTGAGCTTCGAACCGATGGCGCGGTGGATGAGCGCGGCGGCCACGGAGCTGTCGACGCCGCCCGAGAGGCCGAGGATGACTTCTTCGTCACCCACCTGTTCGCGGATCGACGCCACGGCTTCTTCGATGTAGTTGCCCATGACCCAGTCGGGCGAGCACTTGCAAATGTCGATGACGAAGCGCTCGAGCATTTCGCGACCCTTCACCGTGTGGGTGACTTCGGGGTGGAACTGAAGCGCATAGAAGCCCTTTTCTTCGTTGCACATGCCGGCGATCGGGCACGACGGGGTCGAGCACATCACCTTGAAGCCCGGGGGCAGTTCGGTCACCTTGTCGCCGTGCGACATCCAGACCTTGAGCATGCCGTGACCGTCTTCGGTCTTGAAGTCTTCGATGCCTTCGAGCAGACGGGTGTGGCCGTGGGCGCGGACTTCGGCGTAACCGAATTCGCGCTTCGTGCCGCTTTCAACGCGACCGCCGAGCTGCTGGGCCATCGTCTGCATGCCGTAGCAGATGCCGAGAACGGGCACGCCGGCTTCGAAGACGGCGGAGCTCGCCTGGTCGTTGCTTTCTTCATAGGCGCTCATGTGCGAGCCCGAGAGGATGATCCCCTTCGGGTTGAATTCGCGAATGAAGTCGGCGGAGACGTCGTTCGGATGCACTTCGCAGTAGACGTGCGCTTCACGCACGCGGCGGGCGATGAGCTGCGTCACCTGACTGCCGAAGTCGAGGATGAGAATACGGTCGTGAGACATAGGAATAGTCGGATCCGTAGGGAGAGTTGAAAAACCGGTACAGTCTCGTCCGGCGCGCGCCGACGGGGCGTGCGGCGGAGAGAATCGGGAGCCCGAGAGCCCCGCGCGGAACGGGACGTATTGTAACAGTATCCGCATCGGGGCTTTCTTTTCGAAGGCCCTCGGACGCGCACGCGCGCGGCTCGGAAAACAAGAACGCCCGGGCAAGTTTCCTGCGCGGAAACCGCTCGGGCGTCGGGTGGGAAAGGAGGGATCGGTGCCCTCCTTTCGTCGGAGTGCGATCAGTGTTCGCGACGGTAGTTCGGAGCTTCCTTCGTGATCGTCACGTCGTGGACGTGCGATTCGCGCAGACCGCCCGCGGTGATTTCGACGAACTGGGCGCGGGTGCGCATTTCGTCGATCGTGCGGCAACCGCAGTAGCCCATCGAGGAGCGCAGACCGCCGATCATCTGATAGATGATCGTGGCGATCGGGCCCTTGTAGGGAACCATGCCTTCGATGCCTTCGGGGACGAACTTGTCGAGGTTGCCCTGGTTGTTGTCCTGGAAGTAGCGGTCGGCGGAACCCTTGCCCATGGCGCCGAGGGAGCCCATGCCGCGGTAGGACTTGTAGGAGCGGCCCTGCGAGAGGATCACTTCGCCCGGAGCTTCGTCCGTGCCGGCGAACATGCCGCCCATCATGACAACGTTGGCGCCCGCGGCGATCGCCTTGGCAATGTCACCCGAGAAGCGGATGCCGCCGTCGGCGATGCAGGGAACGCCCGTGCCCTGGAGGGCTTCGGCCACGTTGCTGATAGCGGTGATCTGAGGAACGCCCACGCCGGCGACGATACGCGTCGTGCAGATCGAGCCCGGGCCGATACCGACCTTGACGCCGTCGGCACCCGCATCGACGAGAGCAAGAGCGGCCGCGGCCGTGGCGATGTTGCCGCCGATCACCTGGAGGTTGGGATAGTGCTCCTTCACCCACTTCACGCGGTTGAGAACGCCCGCGGAGTGGCCGTGGGCCGTGTCGACGACGATGACGTCGACGCCCGCGTCGACGAGCTTTTCAACGCGTTCTTCGGTGCCCGCGCCGACGGAAACGGCGGCGCCCGCGAGGAGCTTGCCCTGGCTGTCCTTGGCGGCGAACGGATGGTCGGTGGCCTTGGTGATGTCCTTGACCGTCATGAGGCCCGCAAGCTTGAAGTCGTCCGTAACGACGAGCACGCGTTCGAGACGGTGCTTGTGCATGAGAGCCTTGGCTTCTTCGAGCGAAGCGCCTTCGTGAACCGTCACGAGACGTTCGCGCGGGGTCATGACTTCGCGCACGGGGATCGACATGCGGGTTTCGAAACGCAGGTCGCGGTTCGTGACCATACCGAGCACGGTGTTGTCGGCGGCAACGACCGGAAGACCCGAGATGCGGTGTTCGCGGGCGATGGCGATCACGTCGCCGACGAGCATGTCGGGACCGATCGTGATCGGTTCGGAAACGACGCCAGCTTCATGACGCTTCACCTTGGAGACTTCGGCCGCCTGCTGATCGGCGGACATGTTCTTGTGGATGAAGCCCACGCCGCCTTCCTGAGCGAGCGCAATGGCGAGGCGCGACTCCGTCACCGTGTCCATGCAGGCGGAGACCATCGGAATGTTGAGACGGAGATTCCGCGTCAGATTCGTCTGAAGCTGCGTGTCGCGGGGAAGAACGTCGGAGTAGGCGGGGACGAGAAGAACGTCGTCGAAGGTGAGGGCCTTCTGGATGAGTCGCATAACAACCTCTTAGCGCAAAAAAAAATAGGGTCGACCGACTTTCGGGACGAATCGACGCATATTTTGTGGAATGGGGGTTCCTCGTACGCGAACGGGCAGGGGTTCGCGTCGCTGTTTTCAACGGGAGCTCGACCTCGGGCTCGAAGCCCGCGGGAGCAGTCCGTAGAAAACCGGAGATTGATTGCGGACGAAGTGTACCCTTTTTCCGCACCGTTGTGGGAAATGCGGGCAAAAAAAATATCCCCCGACGAAGATTTTCGCCGGGGGACGGGGAAAAGCGGTCGAATTCGGGCGCGTTCGGCCCGGATCAGGCGGACTTGTGGCCCGCGTAAAGTGCGTCGATTTCGCGCGCGTAGCGTCGGGCGATCGCAGCGCGGCGCAGCTTCATCGTGGGCGTGAGAAGACCCTCCTCCACCGTGAAGGGCTCCCGCAGAATCGCCACGGCGCGCGGAATTCCGTAGGAGGGAAAGTCCTTGGCGGCCGCACGCACGCGCTTGACGATGAGGCGTGTCATGGCGCGGTTCGTCAGCGTGGCGGGATCGTCGGGGTCGAGCTGCATTTCGTCGCAGAGTTCGGCCCAGCGCACGGGCTCCACGACGACGAGCGCGCTCACGAAGGGACGGTTCTCGCCGAGAACGAAGGTCTGCGAGAAGAGATGATCTTCCTGCAAAGCGAATTCGAGGTCGACGGGAGCGATCTTTTCGCCCGTCGAGGTGACGATGATTTCCTTGATGCGGCCCTTGATGCGCACGCGGCCGCCGTCCGAGAGGTCGGCCTGGTCGCCCGTGCGGAACCAACCGTCTTCGGTGAAGGCCGCACGCGTTTCGGCGGGCTTGCCCCAGTAGCCCTGCATTACCTGGGGGCCGCGCACCTGAAGTTCGTCGTTTTCGCCGATGAGCACTTCGGTGCCGGGGACCGGGAACCCCACGCAGTGCGGGTGATTCTTGAGCGCGGTCGTGAAGGAGACGATCGGGCTCGTTTCGGTAAGGCCGTAGACCTGTTGCACGGAAACGCCCATCGCACAAAAGAACTTCGCGACCGTGTGGTTGAGCGAAGCCCCGCCCGCAAAGGTCGCGCGAAGGCGCCCACCGAAGAGCGCGCGCACTTCGGCGCCCACTTCGTCGTCGAGCATCTTCGCCACCGTATCATCGAGCCCCGAACGCTCCGACTCGACGACCGGGAGGTCGTTCTCGCGGCAGAAGCGCCTCCAGCCAACTTCGAGCGCCCAGTCGAAGAGCCGGCGCTTTTCTTCGGAACGTTTCGAGAGGTCGAGTTGCAGTTTCTGGTAGATGCGCTCGTAGACGCGCGGCACCGAGCACATGAGCGTGGGCTTCACGTCAAGGAGATCGTTTTCGATGTTTGCGACCGACCGCGCGAATGCCATGGCCGAGCCGTGCGCGACCGAGACATAGTGCGCGACGGTGCGCTCGAACGTGTGCGAGAAGGGAAGAAAACTCAAGAAGAGGTCGTTTTCCGTAACGCTGAAAACGCTCGAAATCTGCTTCACGTTCGAGACGAGGTTGCGGTGCGTGAGCATGACCCCCTTGGGTCGTCCGGTCGTACCCGACGTATAGACGAAGCCCGCGAGGTCGTCCGCGCCCGGACCCGCACAGAGCTCCTCGTCCGCGACGCGATTGCCGCGCGCAAGCCAGGCTTCGACCCCCGAAAGGAGCGTCACACCGTCAAGGGCGTCGACGAGTTCGTTCGTGAAGACCACTTCCCGGAGGTCGGGAAGCTCCTCGCCCGTCGCGCGAATGGCGTTCCAGCGGGCTCGCGACGTCGTTACGAGAAAGCGGCTTCCGCTGTCGCGCAGGATATAGGCGGAACTCCCCGGCGTGTCGATCGCGTGAAGCGGCACGGGAACGAGGGCGTTCGAGAGCGCCGCCTGATCGAAGGTCACGGCGTCGAGGCAGTTCGTGAGCAGCATCGCCACGCGGTCGCCCGCCTTGAGCCCCATCGCGTGAAAGGCTCGCCGCCAGCGCATGACTCCTTCGTAAAAGTCGTGCCAGGAGGTTGAGATCCAGGCGTTTTCCTGATAGTCGAACTGACGGAAGGCTTCGCGCTCGGGATAGGCCGCCACGGTGCGGCGGAGCATTTCCGGAACGGTTTGAAGCTCGTCGAGCGGCTTGAGCGCACTGCGCGCATCGCACGTCGTTTCGTTCGTTTTGTTCGGTTCGGTGGGGGCGGACGGTTGCAAGGCGGAAATCCTCCGAGGTACGGCCGGGGCGGGGAAAGCGAGGGATTCGACGCCGTCTCGAAAGGGACGTCGAAAAGGTTGTATTTTCGCGAAAAAGCCGGCGCGCGAACGCCGGCCTTCCTAAGGGTTAATACGAATACCGACGGATCGGCCTTCGCACGAGTCGCGTTACTTCGCGACGAGATCGTAAAGCGCGTCGATCTCGTCGACGTAACGCTGACGGATGATGTTGCGCTTCAATTTGAGAGTCGGGGTGAGAAGACCGTTGTCGATCGTCCAGGCGTCGCGCAAGAGCTTCACCTGACGAGGAACGCCGTAATTCGGGAAGCCCGAGGTGGCGAGCTTGATGCGCTTCAGTGCGGCCTGACGTACGGGCTTCGCGTCGAGCGACGCGTCGTCCTCGGGATCGAGCCCGAGCTCGTCGCAAAGTTCCTTGAAGGCGTCGGGATGTACGACCGCGAGCGCGGCGATGTAGGGCTTGTCGTCGCCGACGACCATCGTCTGCGCGAAAAGTCGGTCCGTTTCGATTGCGGCTTCGAGGTCCGAGGGCGGTACCTTTTCACCCGTCGACGTGACGATGATTTCCTTGATGCGGCCCGTGATGCGGATGTGCCCGTCGCTGTAGATTTCGGCCACGTCGCCCGTCTTGAGCCAGCCGTCCTCGGTGAAGATGGCGCGCGTGGCGTCGTCGCGGTTCCAGTAACCCTGCATGACGGAGGGACCGCGCACCTGCAATTCGCCCCCGTCGCCGAGTCGGACTTCGAGGTTTTCCAGAGCCGGCCCGACGGTGTTCGGGTGGTTCGACCCTTCGCGGTTGACGGCGATGATGGGGCTCGTCTCGGTCATGCCATAGCCCTGGAAGATGTTGACGCCGAGCGCGAGGAAAACCTTCGCCACGGGGGTCGAAAGAGCGGCGCCGCCCGAGATGTAAAGGTGAATGCGATCGCCGAAGACGGCGCGCAGAGTTTTGCCGATCTTGCGGTCGAGGAAGCCCGCGACGAAGGGGTCGAGCCAGGCGCGACCCGACGGTTCGACGGGAAGACCGTTTTGACGACAGAATCGACGCCACCCTACTTCGACCGCCCAGTCAAAGAGGTAGCGCACGTACGCGGGTTTTTTCGCGAGCCCGTCGCGCAACTTCCCGTAGATCATTTCATAGACGCGCGGCACCGACATGAGCACGGTCGGACGGATCGTCTTCAGATCTTCCGAGAGCGTCGCGATCGAACGGTTGAAAGCGGTCGTGTACCCGAGACCGAGCGCGAGGTAGTAGGAGGTCGTGCGCTCGAACGTGTGCGAGAGCGGCAGGAAGGAAAGGAGCGTTTCGTGCTCGCCCGGGTGGAGCGAGCGCAGAACGCCGCGCACGTTCGAGAGGATGTTGCGGTGCGTGAGCATCACGCCTTTCGGGTTCCCGGTCGTGCCCGACGTATAGACGAGACAGGCGAGGTCCGTCGCCTTGGGCCCTTCGGGCAGAGGCGCGCGGGGCGTGCGCTCGAGCCACGTCGCAAGACTCAGGACGGGAATCGGCCCCGTTTCGTCGTCCGCATCCGCGTCGTCCGTGACGACCACGAGCTTGAGGTTCGGCGTCTCGGCCGCTTCGCGGATCCCCTTCCACTTGAGTTTCTTGTTCGTCACGAGCACCTCGGCTCCGGAATCGTTCAGGATGTAGGCCGAGGACTTGGGCGTGTCGATCGCGTGAAGCGGCACGGGAACGAGAGCGTTCGAGAGTGCCGCCTGGTCGAAGTAGACGGCGTCGACGCAGTTGGGCAGGAGCATTGCCACGCGGGCGCCGCGCGCAAGACCGAGTCCCGCGAAGGCGTGACGCCAACGCAGGACCTCGTCGAACGTTTCCTTGAAGGAGATGTCGCGCCAACTCTTCGTCGAGGCATCCCACTGCTTGTAGACCGTATCGTCGGGACGCTTGTCGAGATGATGGGTGAGCAGTTCGGGGAGCGTGGTGAGGAGGTCGAGCGCTTTGACGCGCTCGCGGCCGCCGTAGTTTTCTTCGTCGATCATGGATTTTCGTGAGAAAAGGGGCGTAAAAGCGCGCAGTACGCGCACGAGACGCCCGGCTTCGTATCGTGTGGCGGGTAGTGTACCGCGTAGCGTGCGGCGGGCCTTCCCGCTCCCGAATCGTATTCCCGAAGGAAGGGACGCGGGATCATCCGTACGGATGATTGCGTGTACGCGGGCGTCGATACGGAAAGTCTCGCGGATATACGTAAAGATACGTAATCACAGTACCTCCCGGACAGCCTGTTACGATCGGCTCGGTCGAAGGCCTCAAACAAAAGGGAGATCGGGAGTGGGTGATTTTCTTACCTAGGAGGAGGTAAAAATAGGGTGTAAACGATGAAAAATGAGGCGTAAACTCACGAAAACGGTGATTTGCGCAACCGTATGACCGGGTGTAACTTAAGTCCTGCAGCACGCGAAAGCTCCATGCGTTGCTCCTCAAACGCACGTCGGTTGTGGTTGGTCCTGCTCCCGACAAAAAACGAAGCTGCACGATGAGAAAAGGCTGATGACGGATAAAGGGACCGTCGTCAGCCTTTTTCTTTTTTCGAGCCTCCTCGACTCCGTCCCGTCCTTCGTTCATCCCTCGCCTTGCTTTCGGCCGTCTTCGGCTCCCGTCACCGTTCCGGCCGGTTTCTGTTCCGCATTGCCGCCACTTTCCCGTTTCGATGCCGCTCCGGCCCGAGGTTGGTTTCTACAGCCGGCGTTGCGATTGCTTTTCGTCTTTGAGTCCCTACGGTCCGCGCTCGGGGGCCTCGCGGGGACTCTCCGAGCCGCACGGAACTCTCCCGCGACTTCCGGGCCGATTTCGAACCCGGCGTCGGGGCGCACGGATATCGATGGCCCTCAGAGGCCTTCGGTGCGGTTTCGCTGTCCGTGCCGCACTTCGAAGTGCCTCAACGCGTTTCGCAGCTCAAAGTGCCTCGAAGCGATTCGAGCGACGCAGTCGGTCGTTGCTAAGAGTTAGCGTACAGATTATTTGATGATTATCAAGAAAATGTCTTTTCTCGATAAAACGCCTGTTTGGGGTGTAGTGCACCGTTTTGGTGCGTTTCGGAGAAGGCGATGGTTTCTATGGGGGTGAATTCAGCTTACGCAAAAATACGTAAGTTCAGTCTCCGATTCTCGGGTTTTCAGGGGGAACATGCTCGCAATCCGAGGCTCTCTGAGGTCGGTGATTTCCCCGCAGCCGCGCACCGAAAAGCGTCGTGCCGTATCGTGCGGCGTCCGTGGACTTGGGCCCTAGGCGGGTGCAAAGAGACGGACGAAAAAAAGCCCGGTACCTTCCGGCCACCGGGCTGACGGAGTTTCGACGAGGCCGCATGCTTGCCGGAGAAAAGCGGAATGAAAAGCGAGCCGGAGGCCCTTTCCCGATGCGTTTTCTTCGGCAGCCCCTCGGGGCTCTTCGTCGAACGATGCGCGCTCGAGGCACGCAGAGAACACTCGAAAAAACAGTGTAGGGAGCGTGTCGGCGGACAACATGCGAGAAAACGACAAGTCATATAGCGGATTGGTAAAAACCCGAATACATCGTTGCAAGGTAAGGGTAAATACCTGGTGTGTGGATAAGGTCGTGCGTCGGCGCCTAGGCTTGGGGCTCGCAAAGCGACGGGTGCCGCATCTTGTGGAGGTGTGATTTTTTTGTGCAATCTCGCAGGCGCGTACCTCGGGTCGCCTCCTCACAAAGGAGGACGCGGTTCGGACGGCAACTTGCTATAGTGGAGTTCCTGCGGAAGAAATCCACCATTCATAGTGGATGAGTTGCGTGTCAAATACTATATATAGCAACTATCGCAGATTCTTGAAATTTTCAGACGATGGGGAGCGCAATGGAAAATACGGTTCGACCGAAGCACCTCTTGAAGCGGGACGGCTCCGTGCGGGAATTCGACATGGAAAAAATCGTCTCGGCCGTGGCGCGTGCCGGCAAGGCCACGCAGGAGTTCGACGCCGAGCGCGCCCGCGAGATCGTGGAGACGATCGTGATGAAACGTCTCGGGGACGTGCGTTCGGGGCGGACGCTTCACGTCGAGGAGGTGCAGGATGCGGTCGAGCACGCGCTTTTCGAAGCGGGGTGCTTCACGACGTTGCGCGCCTACATCGTCTATCGCGAATCCCGCGCCAAGGTGCGCAACGCCAAGCAGAGCTGGGTGAACGTCGAAAGCTCCATCAACGAGTATCTCGATCAAATCGACTGGCGCGTCAACGCGAACGCCAATCAGGGCTATTCGCTCGGCGGGCTCATTTTGAACGTCTCCGGCAAGGTGGTGGCCAACTACTGGTTGAGCTACATCTATCCGCAGGAGGTCGGTCGCGCGCACCGCGAAGCCGATCTGCACATTCACGACCTCGACATGCTCTCGGGCTACTGCGCGGGGTGGTCCCTGCGCACGCTCCTTCAGGAGGGTCTGAACGGCGTCGCGGGGAAGGTCGAAGCGAATCCCCCGAAGCACCTTTCGTCAGCGACGGGGCAGATCGTCAACTTCCTCGGTACGATGCAAAACGAATGGGCGGGCGCTCAAGCGTTTTCGTCATTCGACACGTACCTCGCGCCCTACATCCGCAAGGACAACCTTCCTTATGAAGAAGTCCTTCAGTGCATTCAGGAGTTGATCTACAACCTCAACGTGCCTTCGCGCTGGGGGACGCAGACGCCCTTTACGAATCTCACCTTCGACTGGACGTGCCCGGAAGACCTGAAGCCGCAGCGCCCGATCATCGGCGGGGAAGAAATGCCCTTCACGTACGGGGAACTTCAGGCCGAAATGGACATGATCAACCGCGCGTACATCGAAGTGATGATGAAGGGCGACGCGAAGGGGCGTGTTTTCACGTTCCCGATTCCGACCTACAACATCACGCCCGACTTCGACTGGACGAGCGAAAACGCGACGCGCCTTTTCGACATGACGGCGCGCTACGGGTTGCCGTACTTCCAGAATTTCATCAATTCGGAATTGAAGCCGAACATGATCCGTTCGATGTGCTGCCGCTTGCAACTCGATTTGCGCGAGTTGTTGAAGCGCGGAAACGGCCTTTTCGGTTCGGCCGAACAAACCGGTTCGCTCGGCGTCGTCACCGTCAACTGCGCCCGCCTCGGGTACCTCTTCAAGGGGGACCGCGAAGGGCTTTACGCGCGACTCGACTATCTGCTCGATTTGGCGAAGACGAGCCTTGAAATCAAGCGCAAGGTCATCCAGCACCACATCGATCAGGGGCTCTTCCCCTACACGAAGCGCTACCTCGGGACGTTGCGCAACCACTTCTCGACGATCGGCGTCAACGGCATCAACGAAATGATCCGCAACTATACGGACGATGCCGAGGACATCACGACGGAAAAGGGGCATGCGTTCGCGCTCGAGTTCCTCGACCACGTGCGCGCGCGTCTCGTCGCTTTCCAGGAGGAGACGGACCACATGTACAACCTCGAGGCCACGCCCGCCGAAGGGACGACGTACCGCTTCGCAAAGGAAGACCGCAAGCGTTTCCCCGACATTTTGCAGGCGGGGACGACATCGAACCCCTATTACACGAACAGCTCGCAGCTCCCCGTCAATTTCACGGACGACCCCTTCGAGGCGCTCGAACGTCAGGACGACCTGCAGCGCAAGTACACGGGCGGCACGGTACTGCACCTCTACATGAACGAGGCGCTCTCCTCGCCCGAAGCGTGCCGCGAGCTCGTGCGCCGCGCGCTCACGCGCTTCCGGTTGCCCTACATCACCGTGACGCCCACGTTCTCGATCTGTCCGAAGCACGGGTACCTTTCCGGCCGCCACGACTTCTGCCCGAAGTGTGACGCGGAGCTGATCGCAAAGAAGCGTCGCGAAGCTCACGACGAAGCGGCCGACTGAACCCGTTTGGTTAATCAAGCAAGGAGCACGACATGACCGATACGACGAAAAACGAAACGCTCGAACTCAAGGATTCCGAACGCCAGCCCTGCGAAGTTTGGACCCGCGTGATGGGTTACCACCGCCCGGTGCAGAGCTTCAACATCGGCAAAAAGGGCGAATTCGAAGAGCGCGTCTGCTTTACCGAATCGAGCGCCCGCGCCCACGAACCGCACCGCGACGCGAAATGACGCATTGCGGATCGTGTGATTCGCGCGACGTCGCCCCGAGCCGCCCGGCCGGGGCGCTTCGCGTTGCGGGCATCACGCCCTTTACGACGATCGACTTCCCGGGGAAACTCTCGGCAGTGGTCTTCGTGCAGGGTTGCCCCTGGCGGTGCGCCTTCTGCCACAATCCCTGGATGCAGTCGCGCGACTTTGCACCGGAGCTCGAACACGCCTCCTGGGAGGAGGTCGAGCAGCTCCTCGCCCGCCGCCGCGGTCTTTTGGACGGGGTGGTTTTTTCGGGCGGCGAACCCACGATCGATCCGGCGCTTCCCGAAGCCGTGCGGCGCGTGCGCGCGCTCGGCTTTGCGGTGGGCCTGCACACGGGAGGAGCCTACCCCGCACGGCTCGCGGAGATTCTCCCCGACATCGAGTGGGTGGGGCTTGACGTGAAAGCGTCGCCCGACGCGCCAGCGAAGTTCGATGCCGTGACGGGCGCGCGAGGGGCGTCCGCGCGCTTTCTCGAAGCCTTCCGTCTCGTGCGCGACGCGGGCGTTCGACTCGAATGCCGAACAACCGCGCACCCCGATTACCTCTCGAACGCCGACCTTCGGCAGCTCGCCCGCTGGCTCGAGCGGGAAAAGGTCGAAAATTTCGCCCTTCAGATCTACCGGCGCCCGCCGGGACTTCTCGCGCCCTTCGGTTCGGTCGGGGACGATTACCCCTCGGAAGAAGTCCGTACCGAGTTGCGCGGGGCGGTGAAGCAGTACGTCGAGCGGCGAAGCTGAGCATGCCGCGGTAATTCCGCCCGACGGCACGCACCCCAATTGGAGGGGTGCCGCCGTCGGCTTCGAATCTTTCCTTCCTTCCTTCCTTCCTTCCTTCCTTCCTTCCTTCCTTCCGACCTTTTTTGATCCGTTCCGTCGCCTGTTTCGCACCGGGCGTCACTCCGAATTCTGCGTCGCTTCGCGGTCCTGCTTCCGGCAGTACGAGCCCGCATCCCGATCCGTCCTCCCGATTTTTCGTCCGGCTCCGTGCGTGTTTCTCCGATTTCTTCCCGTCGATCGGCGCACTTCGCGTGGCGTGAAAAGATAAATGAATGGCATTTGAAGCTCTCGAAGCACGGGGGCCGTCTCGGTACATTGTCCGCATGCCGAGCGGGATTCACGCCCCCGTCGGCACGGAGGGATTCTCAATTTCGACTGCAAATTCGACGGCAATTGAATTGGGAAATCGACGGGAGTTTCTTTGAAATCGGTGCGTAGGACCGAAGATGCGCGCGTTCGAAGAAACGGCAGATCGCGACACGCCACCGAAGGTTTGTCGCGCTTGCGCCGCAGGCGCTCGTTTCGGTTGATCGCAACGGCCGATGCGCAGCGCAATCCTTGCCCGAGACGTTTGTCCGCCCCTTGAGCCGAGTAGCCCTCCGAGTAGCTTTCTTTCACAAAACGGCCGCTCGTTTTCATTTCTAAAAAAGGACGGAAATCATGGCAAACGACATCAAGGAAAAGGAAGCCCCGAAGAAGGGCTTCAAGATGCCGGACATCTACATCATTCTGGGATGTTTCATTCTCGTCATGGCAGTGCTGACGTACATCGTGCCCGCCGGTCAATACGACCGTCAGGTCGTCGAGACCGCTCACGGGGTTCAGAACCTCGTGGTCTCGGGAACGTACAAGACCGTCGAGCAGCATCCCGCGGGGTTCTTCGATATCATCACCGCGATTCCTTTGGGCTTTGACCGTGCCGTGGGCATCGTGGTGCTCACGTTCATGGTGGGTGCCTGCATGGGACTCATCAAGCGTGCCGGCCTGATCGATCTCGGCGTGCAGCGCCTTTCACGCGCCGTCGGCACGAGCGAATTCCTCGTGGCGCCGATCTTGATGTTCGTGCTCTCGCTGCTCGCCGCCTTCATCGGCGTGCCGGAATTGTCGCTTGCCTATCTGCCTGTTTTCCTACCGCTCTTTTACCGACTCGGATACGACGGCATGACCGCCACGGCCGTGGCGTTGCTCGGGCCCTGCATCGGGTTCACGTTCGGGATCACGATTCCGGGTTCGGTCGGCATGGGACAGCAGATCGCTCAGCTGCCGATGTTCTCCGGGGCCGGCATGCGTGCAGCGGTGCTTGTCGTGGCCGTGACGATCTCGATTCTCTACGTGATGCGCTATGCCTCGAAGGTGAAGAAGGATCCGACGACGAGCCTAACGTACGAAACCGACAAGGCCCTTCGCGCCGAACTGATGCAGGCCGAAGAAAAGGAGCTCGTCTTCACGCGGCGCCAGGTCTATGCGGGTATCAGTTGCCTCGTGATGTTCCCGATCGCGATCTACCTGATCCTCAGCATGAACCTCGGCTTCGAGGCGATCGGCGGCCTCTTCCTGTTGATCGGCATCGTCGCCTCGGTGATCGCGGGCAAGTCCGCCCAGCAACTGTGCAACGACCTCAACGCGGGTATGCACGATATCATGGTCGGGGCGCTCCTGTGCGGCATCTCGTCGGCCATCGCGGTCGTGATGGACAAGGGTGTCATCACCGATACGATCGTGTTCTGGCTCGAACAGGCACTCGCCACGGTTCCGCCCGCCTTCAGCGCCATCGCCATGTTCTGGGAACAGGCCGTCTTCAACGCTCTGATTCCGGGGGCAACGGCTCTGACCATTCTCACGATGCCGATTCTCTCGCCGCTCGGCTCGCTCCTCGACGTTTCCCAGCAGGCCATCGTGAGCGCCAATGCGTGGGGCGGTCAGTTGACCGACATCTTCTTCCCGACCTCGGGCTTCTTCATCGCGACGCTCGTTATCGGTAAGGTTCAGTACACGGCGTGGTTGCGCTTCTACACCCCGCTCCTTCTTGTCCTCGGTGCGGTGTGCTGTGCGGCGCTCTATCTTCAGCAGGTTGCGGGCCTTTGACGGGCGAAAGAGGAGAATCTCATGAAATTCGATTTGATTGTCAAAAACGGTCGGGTGGTGTTGCCCGAAGACGTCGCGGACCTTGATGTGGGCGTGAAAAACGGGAAAGTCACGGCACTTGCGAAAGGCCTGGATCCCGCCGATGCCGCGGAAGTCGTTGATGCCGCGGGACTCTTTGTCTGTCCGGGCATGGTCGACGCGCACATGCACGTTTCGGAGCCGGGTCGTACGGCTTGGGAGGGCTACGAAACCGGAACGCGGGCGATGGCTGCGGGAGGTATCACGAGTTTCGTAGAAATGCCGCTCAATACGATACCCGCCACGACGACCGTGGAAACGCTCGAGATCAAGCTCAAGGCCGCCCGAGGCAAGTGCATGGTCGACTACGCACCGATGGGCGGCCTCGTGCCCTGGAACCTCGATGATCTGAAACCCCTCGCCGACGCCGGGGTGGCCGCATTCAAGGCGTTTGTCGCAACCTGCGGCTCGGATCGGGAAGGTGACTTCAAGAACGTTACGGATTACGAACTCTATCGCGGCGCTCGCGAAATCGCCGAAAGGGACGGCTTGCTCGTCGTTCACTGCGAAAACGCGACTCTCACCGACGGGCTCGGACGGGACGCGAAGGCCGCGGGTCTCACCCGTGTGTCGGATTACGTAGCCACGCGTCCGATCTTCACCGAAGTCGAAGCCGTACATCGCGTGCTTCTCATTGCCGAGGCAGCCGGTTGTCGCATTCACATCGCGCACTGCTCCTGCGCGGAAGCGATCGCCGAAGTTCGCGCGGCTCAGGCGCGCGGCGTCGACGCGAGTTTCGAGTCGTGCCCGCATTATTTGCTTCTCTGCACGGAAGAGCTCGACGCGATCGGTCCTAAGGCGAAGTGCTCGCCTCCGATTCGCGATCGCAAGCATCAGACCGAGCTCTGGTCGCTCCTTGCCGCCGGTGAAATCGAGATGCTCGTCTCGGACCATTCGCCATGCACGCCCGACCTCAAGTCGAGCCCCAACGCATTCGAAGCTTGGGGTGGCATCAGCGGGTGCCAACACTGCGTGGACGCGATGTTCGACGAGGCGGTTCTGAAGCGTCACATTCACCCCTCGATTCTCTTCCGGGCCCTTGCGACCAATGCCGCCGTACGTTTCCGTCTCAAGGGCAAGGGACAGATCGGTTTGGGATTCGACGCCGACCTTGTTCTGATCGACCCGAACGCGCGCTATGTCGTCCGAGCCGAAGATCTGTACTACAAGAACAAGTTCTCCGCGTACGAAGGTCGTGAGATCGGTTGCAGCATCGTCCGGACGGTGGTGCGCGGCAAGACGGTTTTCGAAGCGACGCAGGGGATCGTCGGCGCTCCCGAAGGTCGTCGCATCGATCTCGCCTGAGCTTGGCGAGGGCTTTGCAATCCCGAGTCGGGCGGCCGTCCGGAAGCGACGGCCCGATTCCCGAGTTTCATCGCAGCCCCGAGAGTCCTTCCGGCCTCGGGGCTTTTTTCGTCTTCGACGTCGGAAAGGGCGCCGCGCGACGGCGAACTTCCGTTCTCAGGACGCGTCGTCGGGAGTCTTGTCTCTCGGTGTCAACCGGTCCGAGATATTGGCGCCGAAAACCAAATCCTTGGCGCCGAGGGCTATCGTTCGAAGAGCGGTTCTCCACAACAATCGAAAGCGATGTTCGAAGCGCATCGACCGGCGCATCGAGCACGAAGCAAAAGGAGAATCCGATGAGCGAACTCGAATACATGCGCGGCGTGGATCGGGAAAGTATCCTGGCAAACGAGGACCTGCTTCCCACCCGACAGACATGGAACTGGTACAACATTTTTGCGTTCTGGATGTCCGACGTGCACAGCGCCGGCGGGTACGTGTTCGCGGGGACGCTGTTTTCTCTCGGACTTGCGGGTTGGCAGGTTTTTGCTTCACTCATCCTGGGCATTCTGATCGTTCAGGTCCTCGCCAACATCATCGGCGTGCCGAGTCAGCGTTACGCGGTGCCTTTCCCCGTGATGAGCCGCATGACGTACGGGGTCTACGGGAGCAACATTCCGGCCCTCATCCGCGGGATCATCGCCGTTGTCTGGTACGGGATCCAGACCTATCTCGCGAGCGCCGCGCTTCTCGTCGTGGTGCTCTATTTCTTTCCGGAACTCTCGAAGTACGCAGAAACGGAAACGCTCGGGCTCTCGCGCCTGGGCTGGGCGTGTTTCGCGGCCATGTGGCTAGCACAGACGGCGCTCTTCATGTGCAGCATGAACACGATCCGTCGATTCATCGACTGGGCGGGTCCGGCCGTCTACGTCGTGATGGTGGTCCTGATGGTTTACATTGTCGTGGAAGCAGGTTGGGAAAACATCAGCTTCTCGCTCTCGCAAAAAGAGTTGACGCCCGGTGAAACCGTTTGGAGCATCATTCTCGGCACGAGTCTCATCATCTCCTACTTTGCCGGTCCCACGCTCAACTACGGAGACTTTTCGCGCTACTGTCGCAGCCGCGAAGAAATGATTCGCGGCAACTTCTGGGGCCTTCCGATCAACTTCGTGTTCTTCTCGTCGATTGCGGTCTGTACGATCTCGGGAACGCCCGCCGTTTTCGGCGAAATGCTCATCGACCCCATCACCGTGATGGGCCACATCGACAACAAGTGGGCGGTGCTCCTCATGGGGTTCACGCTCCTCACGGCTACGGTCGGCGTCAATATCGTCGCGAACTTTGTCTCGGCCGCGTTCGACATCTCGAACGTTTTCCCGAAAGCGATCACATGGCGTCGAGGCGGTCTGATCGCATCGGCGGCGTCGGTCGCGATCCTGCCGTGGAATCTTTTCAGCTCGCCCGAAATCATTCACTGCACGATCGACCTGCTCGCGGGTTTCATCGGTCCGATCTACGGGATCATGATCGTCGACTACTACCTCGTGAAAAAGGAAGACGTCCTTGTCCGCGACCTCTACAACCCGAACCCCGACGGGCGGTACTGGTACGCGAACGGTGTCAATCTGCGCGCGGTGGCGGCTTTGGTGCCGGCGGGACTGCTCGCCGTGGGCGCTATCCTCGCTCCGGGCGATACGGGCATTTCGAATTTCTCGTTTTTCATCGGTGCGGGCTCGGCCGCGTTCCTCTATGCGTGGATCGAACGCAAGACCGTGCTCACGCCCCGTCCGGCCTGAGGCAACGCTTGCCGGGGAACGCCCCGCAAGCGTATGACGACTTCGCCGAATACTTCTCGCATTTGCGCGCCGGAACGGCTTCGTGTTCTCCTGCCGTTCCGACGCGCTTTCTCATTTCAAGCGAACTTCAAAAACGCGGCCGACGCGGCGAGCGGTTCTTCGGGAACGGTACCTGCCTGAGCGTCGTGCTTTGTCCGAACGCTCCGCGGTGAATCGCAGACGACACTCAGTCGCCTCGAGCAGCTCCGGACATTCGAAACCCGCCTTCGAGCGTCTCGTTCTCAACGCTTCCGGGAATCGTCCCGGAGAGCTTTCGACGGGCCGTGTTGCGGACCCGTTACGCGCAGCTCAGGCCGTCCGACTCATGAAACATCTTCGCTTTCGCGACGTCATCCGCAATGCGGTGCGGATGTCGGAGCACGCCATGCACGCAATACGTGCAGAGAAAACGAATTCATCCCGAATTCATCGCACGATCGACATGACGACGGTCTTTCCGAAATGGCGCCGAATGACAGCCTATCGGCGTCAGAAAACGAATTGATGGTTCTATTGTGACGCATAAATTGGTTTCTTCAGAGGCTTATTTTCAAATGGATGTTGAAAATTTTCAAGAAAAACAAACTTTTTATGTTTCCTTGTTCGGCAACTCAATTTGATATCGCGTGACGTGAAAAGACCGTTTTTTGACGTCGAGGAGGGTATCGAGGCGACAGGTCGAATCCTATAGTTGTCTCAACGCGGCGGGGACCCGAAGGCCAACACCGCAGTAGACAACCCAGTAGAAAAGGAGTTCATCATGCCCGGTTATCCTGCCGATTTGCTCTCGAACCGCTCGATCGTGAAGCGCGACAGCTTTGCGATCATTACGCCCGAAGGGCGCGTCATCAACACGATCCCCGGGATCGTCGACGCCAAGATGACGATTCTCTGCTCGCCCAAGATCGGTGCGGGTTTCGTTCAATTGATCGGCACGCTCGGCGCGAACGCCCACACGACCATTCCCTACGCCAACCTCGCGCACGAAGAAAGCTTCATCTACGTCCTCGACGGCACGGTCGAACTCGAAGTCGCCGTGGGCGAAGAAAAGCGCGTCCTCACGCAGGGCGGCTACGCCTATGCGCCCGCAGGCGTCGGCATCGGCTTCAAGAACGTCAACGGCGAAGAAGGCCGCATTCTCCTCTACAAGCAGCGCTACGTTCCGCACCCGGCCGGGCTCGAACCCTACGCCGTCTTCGGCAACATCAACGACGTTCCCTTCCGCGACTACGACGGCATGGCGAACGTGCACGTCAAGGACTTCCTCCCGCTCGAAGAAGCCTTCGACATGAACATGCACATCCTATCCTTCGATCCGGGCGCCTCCCACAACATCGTCGAAACGCACGTGCAGGAGCACGGCGCCTACATCTACGAAGGTGCGGGCACCTACAACCTCGACAACGAGTGGTACCTCACGAAGAAGGAAGACTTCCTCTGGATGGGCGCCTTCTCGCTGCAAGCGGGCTACGGCATCGGCCGGGAACCCTTCTCCTACATCTATTCGAAGGATTGCAACCGCGACGTTGAAATCTGACGACCGAAGACTCTGCCGGAGAAGGCCGCGCCTTTCCGGCACCTCTCCGAACCACCACCGACCTCACACGCAACTCTCTGACGCAAAGGAGAACCATCATGGCTCTGTCCGCCGACTTCAAGGCCCGCGACATTCGCGAAGTGCTCGACGCCACCCACATGAAAGGGAAGAACATCACGTTCCTCGACGACTTCACCCGCGACGAGATCCTCAATCTCTACCGCGCGGCCGAAATGCTCGAACCCTTCATGCGCACCGGTACCGATCTTCTGAAGGGCAAGGTCCTCTACACGCTCTTTTTCCAGCCCTCGACCCGCACCCGTTGCTCGCACGAAAACGCCATGCACCGCCTCGGCGGCTCCGTGATCACGGAAGCCGACCCGACGCACAATTCATCCGTCGCGAAGAACGAATCCCTCGCCGACAGCCTTCGCGTGACGAGCGAATACGCCGACGTCATCGTGATGCGTCACCCGAACGACGTCGAAGCGCTCGGCGCCCTGAAGGAAATCGAAGGTCACTGCGCTCCGGTGATCTCGGGCGGCTACGGTCACGTGACGCATCCGACTCAGGGGCTCCTCGACTCCTACACCTGCTGGCGCGCTTTCGGCGACCTCTCGAAGACGACCGTCGCCATCGCCACCCCCGACCTCTCTCGCGCCCGCTCGGGGCAGTCCTTCGCCCTCGCGCTTGCCGCCATGGGCGCGAAGATCGTCTATACGGGTACGAGCGAACTGCGTACGCCCGAAATCGTTCGTCAGAAGCTCCAGAAGATGGGGGCGAACTTCGAAGAGCACTTCGACCTCACGATGAAGCAGAACGAAGAGCTCTACATGGATAAGGGCGTGGACCTCATCTACCTCCCGGGGTGCTCCGTCAAGAAGGACGATCCGAACCGCGCCGACTTCGAAAAGAAGATGGCCAACTACTACGTCTCGCTCGACATGCTTCGCAACATCAAGGCGAAGACCGGCAAGACCGTGGGCGTGCATCACTCGCTGCCGCGCAACCCGGGCGAATTCGATTTCGGCATCGACAACACCGAGCACCAGCTCTACTTCCGTGCGATCGGCTTCTCGGTGGCGCTTCGCATGGCGCTCCTTTCCGCCGTCGTCGGCGTGAACTGAGTCTCTTGAGACCCGGTTGAAACGAATGCGGGGGACCGCCGCGCTCTTCGGAGCGCAACCGGACGGTCCCCCGTTTTCACGGTAAAGATTTTTCGATTCATTCGAGACAAGGAATTCATCATGCGTATCGTCATTGCTCTCGGCGGCAACGCGCTTTTGAAGCGCGGCGAACCGATGCTCGCCGAAACCCAGCGCGCCAACGTCCGTCTGGCCGCCGAACAGATCGCCAAGGCTTACGAAGGGAACGAACTTATCGTCACCCACGGCAACGGCCCGCAGGTCGGCTTGATCGCGCTTCAGAACGACGCGTACAAAGCGGTTCCGATGTACCCGCTCGACGTGCTCGGCGCCGAATCGATCGGGATGATCGGCTACCTCATCCAGCAGGAGCTCGTCAACTTCGTGCCGAAGAGCGCCACGCTCGCGACGGTCCTCACCCAGACCGAAGTCGACCCGAAGGACCCCGCGTTCGCCCATCCGACGAAGCCCGTGGGCCCGGTCTACACGAAGGAAGAAGCCGAAGCGCTCGCCGCGAAGAACGGTTGGACGATCGCGCCCGACAACGACAAGTACCGCCGCGTCGTGCCGAGCCCGGATCCGAAGCGCATCTGGGGGCTCGATCCTCTGAAGACCCTTGTTCGCAACGGTCATATCGTCGTGTGCTGCGGCGGTGGCGGCATCCCGACCTACTTCGACGACGCGGGGAACCTCGTGGGCGCAGAAGCCGTGATCGACAAGGACCTTGCCTCGTCGCTCCTCGCCTCGAGCGTCGAAGCGGACGTCTTCATCATCGCGACCGACGTCGACGGCGTCTACGTCGATTGGGGCAAGCCCACGCAGCGCCGCATCGTCGAAGCCGATCCGGAAAGCCTCCGAGCCATGGACTTCGCGAAGGGCTCCATGGGCCCGAAGGTCGAAGCAGCCTGCCGCTTCGTCGAGCGTTGCGGCAAGACCGCCGTGATCGGCGCTCTGCACGAAATCGACAAGATCCTGAAGGGCGAAGCCGGTACGCGCGTCGTGGCCGCGAAGGGCGTGAAGTACGACGCCTGACGGACGCTTGAGGGACGTCGGTCGCTTTCATCCCTCGCCCGCCCCTCCCGAGCATACCCCTCGGGAGAGGCGTCCCGAAGTCCCTCGCGTACCCGAGAGGAGAGCGGCAAACGACTGAAATGAAGAAAAAACGCGCGCAGCCTGCAAGGCCCTTTTGCGTACAATATTTGCGGCTCACGGCCCGATTCTTGGGGAAAGAGCCGGAAATGGAGGACCTTTCAGCATGCCCGCGACCCCACCGCCTTGGGGTGCCGAACCGAAGGAGAAGACTATGTTCGCTCAAGTCGAAGAAGCCGCACTGCCGATCGGCGACTCGATTTTGGCGAGTTGGATTCGATCGATCTGTCAGACCGTGCGCGGCTACGGCGTGGATCCCGAGCCGCTCATGGATCGGGCCGGTTTGGAGAGAGCCCTGCTGATCGTGCCCGACGCGCGCTACCCCGCGCAGGCCGTGCGCCGCTTCTGGGAGGCGATCATCGCCGCGACGGGCGACGAGCTCGTGGGGTTGCGGTGCGGACAGGAAATGCAACCCGCGGCCCTTCACGGTCTGGGGCTTGCGATCGTGACGAGTCATTCGCTCGCCCAGGTGCTCGACCTGACGGCGCGCTACTGCAAGATCGTTTCGAGCACGATGGACATGATCCTCTCGCACGACGCGCAGGGAACGACGTTGTCGCTCCGAACGCTGCGCGGCAACGAAGCAAAGAGTGCGGCCCTCACGGCGATGCTCGCCTTCGTGCTCCGTCAGGCAAATTCCCTCGTGCAGCACCGGGTGGTTCCGGTTTCCGTCTCGTTGCGCGTTCCCAAAATCAACGGGAACCTTCAGCGCCGGCTCGATGACTATTTCGGCTGCCACGTCGACACCTCGGGCGAGACGCCGGGAGCCATTCGGTTTTCCTACGCCGACGTGATGGAACCCTATGCGAGCGCGAACGCCATGTTGCGCGAGGCGAACGAGCGCGTCGTGATCCAATACCTCAACCGCGTGCGTCGTAGCAGCTTCGCGGCCCGCGTCGAAGAGGAACTTCATACGATGCTCGCGTCGGGCGAGCCCGCAAAGATCGCGGACGTCGCGCGTCGGGTGAATCTCTCCGCGCGCACGCTCCAGAGACGTCTGGAGAGCGAAGGCGTGACGTTTGCGGAACTCTTCGAGCGCCGTCGCCGTCAGCTCGCTCACGACGCGCTCGCGCACACGGAGCTCTCCATCACCGAAATCGCCTACAACATCGGCTTTTCCGACCCGTCGAACTTCTCGCGCACCTGCACGCGCTGGTTCGGAGTGTCGCCCGCCGTCTATCGCCGTCGCATTCGTCAGCTGCAAACCTGAGGACGTCAAGGAGAACGCATCGTGGATCGGCCCGTATTGGAATTCGTCGTTGTCGCGGAGCCCGGAAAGAACGCCGCCCTCCGTGCCGTGCTTGAGGCACTTGCCGCACTGACCGCACATGCCGCCTCGTCGGTCATGACCGAAGACGGTCGAACGCTCGACTGGACGCACGACGGTGCGCTTTACCGCGCGCGCCTTGCGGACGACGCAAGCAACGGATTCGATGATCTCGACGGGTGTCCGTGCGTACTGTTGCGGCTCGATGCGACCGAGAGCGTCGTGCGCACGCACCTGTTGCCGGACGAAAACCCGATGCTTGCCTTCACGATCGAAGATGTGCTTGGTCGGGAGGGGAGGGCGTTCGAGGTCCAGGGGGCGCCCGACGATTCGCCCGATGTGTCCGATGTCCTCGCGAGCCCCGCATTTCCGCCGTTCCTCGCCGCGGGGGCGGCCTTTCCCGATACGGACCCCGCCGGGGTGGCGCGCCTCATCGAGCGCGTTGCGCGGCTTGCGGCCCGCAGGCTCGACGCGGTGCGTGCCGTGGCGGCGCAGGGAACGTACGTTTGATGTTTCGACCGATTCGGCGCGGCGTGCGGGGACCGTTTGCCCGCGCTGCGTCTCAACCCGAACGACAAGGAGAAAGAGGAATGAAGACGATTCGACTGCCCGAGCGCTCGCCGCTCGCAATGAGGCTTGAGGAAGCGCTCGAGAAGCGCCGCACGAACCGCAACCCCGCAGCCGTCCCCCTGAAGGACGCGGACCTCGCCGCGCTCCTCTGGGCCGCGGCGGGCATCACGGACGAGGACGGCCGGCGCACGACGCCCTCGACCCTGGATCTGCGCGCGGTGGAGGTGTACGTGTTGCGCGCCGACGGTGCCTGGCGTTTCAACGCGGCCGACATGACGCTCGAACAGACGGCCGAAGCGGACGTTCGCCGCGTCTCGACCGCGTACCAGTTCGAATATGTGGAAAAGGCGCCCGTGACGCTCGTTTTCGTCGCCGACAAGGAGCGCTCGAAAAACGCCCGTCCGCAGGGCGTCTGGGTCGATGCGGGCACGATGGGTCAATCCTGCTACCTCGCCGCAACATCCCTGGGACTCGCGGGCTGCGTGCGGGCGTCCTTCGATCATGAGGCCCTGCGTCAAGCGATGAACCTTCCAGAACATCTCGAACCGATCGTCCTCTTTACGGTCGGCGTTCCTGCGTGAGGCACGAACTTTCAGAACGCGAAAAAAAATCGAAACGCAACGCGACACCCCGATCGGTTTCGAACCCGGTCGGGGTGTTCGTTTTCGGCAATCGTACTCTCGAGGAAACGGAAGAATCGAACGTCTTCTTCGTGCGTGTTCGGTCGCAGTTTTGTTTTTCGTGGAAATACGGTAGGGCGTTTCGAAAACTGCAACGACCTCGCGGCCGATCCTGCAAACACGGCGGGGTTCGTCCGCTTGGGGAGTGCGTCGAGCGATTTCTAGAATGAGCGAACACGTTGCAAGGTCGCCCGAAAGCCCCGATGTCGCGGGAAGGCGGGTCGACCGGCAAACCGTTCTCCGATTTTTCCCAAACGACAGACTTCAATCATGCCATTCGCTCCCAAGACGCTCACGCTCGGCGTGTTGCTCGCTCTCGGTTCTTCGCTTGCCGCTTTTTCCGCTCCCGCCCTGGCTTCGGGCGGTGCTTCGGGCCCGCACGTGGCCTTCCGCTCGACCGGTCACATCGGCGAAGTGATCGTCAATCCTTACAAGATCGCACCGCTCACGGCCGTGATCCGCAACGGCGGCTACGACGTTAAGAACGCCGTCGTTCGCATCGTTCCGAAAGCGGGCGGTCAGGACCTCAAGTATGCGGTGTCGGACCGTCAGGTGCTCTCGCACGGCGGCATTCCCGTCTTCGGCCTCTATCCCGACTACGTCAATACGGTCGAAGTCGAGTACGACCGCGTGTTCCACGGCAAGACCGAACACTTCAAGGACACGTATCAGTTCTACACGGCGCCCGTCTTCCTTCGCTCGAACGGGCTCAATTCGCAAAGTCACACAACCTTCGACGTGAAGGTTGAAAAGACGGATCCCGCCTTCAAGGATCGTCTATACTTCATCAACAACATCGTTCGCACGCCGCCCGATGCGTCCCGCATGGTCTGGAACAACCCGATGGGCGGGGCGTTGGAATGGGCGTTCGGTCCGGAAAACGCGATCGTCGACTCGACGGGCACGGTGCGTTGGTACCTGATGCCCAACGACGACATGTACGACCCCGAGCAGCCCTACAAGGCCGGGATCATGATGGGCTTCCAGCAGACCGCCGACGGCGGGCTCGTCCTGGGCTACGGTCAGCGCTACGCGAAGTACGACATGCTCGGGCGCGAACTCTTCAATCGTCGCCTGCCCCTCGGTTACGCCGACTATTCGCACGCGATCGACGTCGCGCAAAACGGGCACACGTTCCTGCGCGTTTCTTCGTCCGATTACCGTCGCGCCGACGAAAAGCGCGTGCACACCGTGCGCGACGTGATCGTCGAAATGGACGAGAGCGGGAACGTCTTCGACGAATTCAAACTCTTCGACATTCTCGACCCGTACCGAGACAACGTGATCAAAGCGCTCGACCAGGGCGCGGTGTGTCTCAACATCGACGCGTCGAAGGCCGGTCAGACGCTCTCCTCGGCGGAACTCGCAAAGCAGGACCAGTCGGACGACTTCGGCGACATCACCGGGGTGGGTGCGGGCCGCAACTGGGCGCACGTCAATTCGATCGACTACGACCCGACGGACGACTCGATCGTCATCTCCTCGCGTCACCAGTCCGCCATCATCAAGATCGGTCGCGACAAGCAGGTGAAGTGGATTCTGGGCGCGCCCGAAGGTTGGAAGAAGGACTTTGCGGAAAAGGTCCTGACGCCCGTTGACAAGGACGGCAAGCCCCTGAAGTGCGAAAACTCGCGGTGCGAAGGCGGGTTCGACTGGACCTGGACCCAGCACACCGCCTGGCGCGTCGACGCGAAGAGCAACGCCGACGTGATCTACGTCTCGGCCTTCGACAACGGCGACGGTCGCGGCATGGAACAGCCCGCACTCGCCGAAGACAAGTATTCGCGCGGCGTCGTCTACAAGATCGACCAGAAGAAGATGACGGTCGAGCAGGTCTATGCCGTTGGCGAAGAGCGGGGCTACGAATTCTATTCGCCCGTGACGGGCCTTGCCGAATACTCGGCCGACAAGGATTCCTTCCTCGTCTACTACTCGACCGCGGGGCTCGGTGAAACGCTCGCCGGCAAGAAGGGCCGCGTCGACATCCATCCCTACCTGGCTGAGTACAAGTGGGGCGAAAAGGAACCGTCCGTCCTCATGCGCTTCAACGACACGATGGGCTACCAGGCCTGGGTGTTCGATCTGACGAAGGCGTTCCCGAAGCTCTGATCGCCCGAGACGCGCCTTCCGCCCGACGGGCGCATCGCCCGCGGGCGCCGAAAACCCGCATGAAAAACCGATGCGTGCGGAGGGGCGGCCGATACTCGGCTCCCCTCTGCGCGCGTTTCCGCGGGACTCGATTTTTCCCTCAATTCAACCATATACAAGGAGAAGCCCCGGACGGCTCCGACCGATCTCGCCGTCCGCGGCCCTATGATGCACACCACCACGCTTCGCTTTTCCGCGCTCGCCCTCGCGACGAGCTTCGCCGTTCTCGGCGCGATGTCGACTTCCGCTCTTGCCGCGGAAACCGAAATCTACGGCCAAATCGACACGGGGTTCTACGCGGTCGATTCCAAAGGCAAAAATCCGTCGCTCGAAATGAAGCCCTCGATCGACGCTTCGTCCTACTGGGGCTTGCGGGGCCGCGAGACGCTCGGCGAAACCGGGTACGTGCGCTTCGTGCTCGAGTCGGGATTCGAAGGCGACACCGGGCGCGTTGCGAACGACACCCGTTCGGGTGCGCTCTTTTCGCGCGAGGCGATGGTCGTGCTCGGCCGCGAAGGCACGGGCGAAATCGCTCTCGGTCGCATGGCGGGCTTTCTCGGCTCGACGGGCACCTACGCGCAATGGGCCGCGACCGGCATGAATCCCCTCGCCTCGAACGCCCCCGACGCGGCGCTTGCGGGCGTCTTCCAGTCAAGCCCCATCATGGACAACGCAATCGTCGTGAAGAGCGCTCCGATGCACGGCGTCACGCTCCTCGGGCAGTTCTCGAACAGTACGAACCAAGCGACCTATCCCGAATCGGAAGGGTTCTCGAACACCGAACACCTCTATGCGCTTGCCGCCGGCTGGAAGGGTGAAAACGCGACCGCCCTGCTGGCCTGGCAGATGATCGACTACGCGAACACCGCAAACGGCGCGCAGCCCCACAATGCCAAGCCGACCCACAACATTTTTGCGGGCGCCTCGCGCGGTTTCGGCGACTTGCGCGTGCACGTCGCCTATCAGCATTTGGAAAACGCGCGCGGCATGCTCGGCGTGCCGAGCGTCATTTCGGCCTCGAGCATGGGCTTTAACGGCGCGGCAAGCCGAGAAGGCTTCCGCGCGGATGCCTTCTCGATCGGCGGGAGCACGCCGCTTCTGGGCGGGCGTCTCCACGGCTCGGTCAAGATGGTGACGGGCGAGTGGCGGGGCGAGCGCGGTGCGGCCGCCGACACGGAGGGCGAACGCTGGGTGGGGGCGCTGCGCTGGGCGTACCGTTTCTCGAAGCGCACGGGCTTCTATGTGTTGGGGACTTACGCGTACGCGAACGGGATGTTCGAAAATACGGATGCCTCGAACGCGATTGCGAACCGCGCTACCGCGGCGGCGGGCCTCACGCACAAGTTCTGAGGCGCGTTCCTCATCCGTCCGAATGCCCCGCCGAGAGGCGGGGTTTTGCCGTTCGGGTGCTAGAGTGAGGGGACGCGGGACCTCCGCACTCCCCCGCGGTTTTCTCATCCGCCGCACCGCGGCTCCTTCGACCGTCCCGCACGCTTCGACCATGACGACTCCCGACCGCCTCGACATCTTTCATCTGAGGTTTTTGCTCGACCTCGTGCACACACGCAAGCTCGGCGCCACGGCTCAAAATTTCGACATGAGCACGGCGACGGCCTCGCGCATGCTTCAACGTCTGCGCGACGCGTTCGACGACCCGCTTTTCGTGCGCGGTCCGACGGGATTGACGCCCACCGAGGCGGCGATGCGGCTCGAAGAGCCCGTACGGCGCAACATCGAGGCGTTCGACCGCCTCACCGCACCGAGCGTCTTCGTGCCCGAGGCGGTGGAGCGCCGGATCGTGATCGCTTCCTGCGGCGCGGTGTTTCCCGAGGTGATCGAACGCGTGGCGTCGGAGCTCTTCGCACGCGCTCCGCGTCTCAAACTGACGCTTCTCCACCGCACGCCGCACCTCTGGGAAGATTTGCACGAAGGTGCGGTCGACATGGCCTTGGTCTCGGGCTTCAGCCTGCCGCCGGGTTTGAGAAAAATGCTTCTTTTTCGGAGTCCCGCCGGGATCGTCGTTCGGCGCGATCATCCGCTTGCGCGACTCGGACGCGCGATTACGCCCGCTGAAGCGGGCGCTTACCCGCGACTCACCGTCCTCGTCAATTCCGATGCGGGTCGTCCGACGTACGAGCGCGTCCTGACGGGCGGCGCCGATCGAAGTCGACGCGACGAAGAAGCGGCTCTCACGGCCGAATCGGTCTACGACATCCTTCCCGTTCTCGAAACGACCGATGCGGTGCTTTTCGCACCCGAAACGGCGGGGCGCGTCTCGGCCCGGCACTATGCGGTCGTTTGGGTGCCGTTCGAAGCGGGCGCGGGGCGCGACGTCGAAGTGCATCTCGTCTGGCCCGAATACCAGCATCTCGAGCCCGCCCACGTGTGGGTGCGAGGGCTCATTCAGAAGGCGGCCGCGGAGCGCTTCGGGACGTCGGAGCTCTCGGGCGGTTTGCCCGCGGCAACGCACGAAAGCGGGGAATAAAAAAACCGCCCGTGAACGGGGCGGTCGTGCGGCCGGGCGGTCGTTCGGTCGATCCTCCGCATCGGGACGGGATCGAACGACGAGCTCGACGATCGCGAAATCGACGACCCGAAGGCCGTCGATTCCGGACTTATTCTTCTTCCTTGCGGTTGAGCGTTTCCTTGAAGCGCGTGCCGGGGATGAACTTGGGCTTGCGCTGCGCGGGGATGTGGATGAGCTGACCCGTCGAAGGGTTGCGACCCGTACGCGCGGCGCTTTCGACGGCCTTGAAGGTGCCGAAGCCGATCAACGTGACGGTACGGCCTTCGGCGCAGGCATCGATGATCTGTTCGAAGCACGAAATGAGCAGGCGGTCGATGTCGGTCTTGGCGATCTTGTGGCCGTACTTGGCGGCCAGGCATTCAACGAGTTCCAAACGGTTCATAGATTTTTACGGTGCCGTATTCCCCGCACGACGACATGCGGGAGGGGCCCTCTCCTTCTTTCGGTTAGGTTTGAGTCGGCAGAAGGTCGTCGGCAACCCGCTGCCACAAGGAGCCGTACCGCGGTACGACCCTGCAATCGACAAACCCGCGATTGATCCTCATGAGGGTTTGCCGTCCAATTGCATTCGTCACGGCTCGAACGCAGGAAAGTGCGGTTCGGTGCCTTTTCGAAACGCCTCCCGAGGGGACGGGCCGAGGGTGTCGGAACCCGATCCGATCGGTGCGGAGATTCCGCACGCCGGGGTGCTTCGAAAAGACGCCGACGCGTTGCATCGACCGCTTGGGAGTCATTGTAGGCTCTGGGGCGCCGAGCGCCATCAGGGTTAACCTACCTGCATCATTGGAAACGGGCCGTGCGGCAGGGGAAAAGAAGGGTCGACGAGGCGTTCTTCGGGGCGGACGACGCACTTCGTGAACGGGGTCGGCGAGCTCGCCCGAAAGGGGTATCGAGAGCGGCTTTCGGAGTGCGAACGGGGGGCTATCGGGGGCGTTTTCCACTCGGTCGAAAAGGAGCGGAGGCATGCTTTCGGGCAGGACCCGCCGGGCGGGGGCAAATAACGAAAAGCGCGTGCGGCGGCGGCTTCGAACTCCTCCGAAAGCTCTTCAAGGGTATTGCGAAAGGCGACGAGAAAACATCTCCGAATGCCGCCCCGAATACCGCTCGAAACGCGGTCCGTCGGTCGATCGATCACGGTCGGTCAACGTTTCCGGAAAGGATATCGATCGAAGCGCGTACTCGAGAAAAAGCACTCCCGGCACGGCACGAAAAAGGGGCTGAGAACGGCGTCGGTAGGCTTCGAAGGGGCGCCCGAGGACGGAACGCCCAGGAGAGTCCGAGCAGATCCGGGCGAGGGCAAATGCCTCAAGAAATGCATAGCGAGCCTTCCGGTCGCGCATCCGCCGACGGGCTTCGAGCCGGGAGCGGATATGAGGAAGAAGACGATCTCGCGAGACGGATGCGACCTCTGCGGCAGGACCGAAATGCCGAGGGATTCGGTTGTGTTCGGTTCGCTTTCGAGACGTTTCGGCGATGCCGTGCGGAAGGTCGAACGCGCGACCGGAACTCCTTTGGGGGTAAGCATAAATCCTTGGAAAACACGACGATTTTCGGAAGTTTCGGAGAATTTATTCCAGCCTCTTTCATGCCGCGATCGGGGCCTGGAGGTCGGGCGGGCGGACTTTTCGACGACTGCGGCGAGCCCGATCGCAGCCGGAAAGCGGTGTTTCGTGCTTGGCGTTTGTGTCGTTTGCTCGCCGTCCGACCCGGTCCGTTGCCGCGTTGCGGGAGCATGTTCCGAGTCTGAAAAAGGGGGCGTTGCGTGAAGAAAAAGGGCTTGATGCAAGGCCCCCGTCGCGTACGGGCGACCAATCGGCATTCGCCGGGGGGAGGCCTCGAAGGGCCTCCGAACCGGTTCGACGAGAGGGGAGAGAGGGGAAAGGGAAAGCGAGACGGATGCCGCACGAGGATCGCCCCGGGAAGAACGGTCGGGGTGTGATCGAGCTCTTGAAGGGGCTTTAAGGGGTTCGAAAGGACGGTGAAAAAGGAACGGAAAAACGATCGCCCGGAAGTCGACAAAAGTCGATGCGAGCCGTCGTAAAAAGAGGGCGACGCACGTCGCGGAGTCCCCTCGTTCCCAATTCGAAATTCCATCCGAAATTCCTCCCAAAGTCATCCCGAAGCCGCCAAAAAGGGGGGTGTCGGAAGGCGTCTCGAAGACGTCCCGAACCGGCTGCGAACAGGACCTCGAACGGACCTCGGAAAAGGACTTGAAAGTCTCTCTCCGGTCTCCTGAAAACGACGTGAAAGACGTCCCGAACGAGGGGTCGGCAAGCGACTTCAACGGAGCGGAAAAGAACGTCGAAAAAAGAAGAAAAAATTTCTACGGAAGTGTTGTAAAAATCCAACAGTCGGAGCGATCGGACGTAAACGATAGGGGAAAAATGCCCGTCCTCAGCGCTTCCAGTTTTTGGGGAGGAGCGCTTCGAGAAGCGACTTCGTGTCGGGGCAGCGTTTGAGGAGCTTGCGTCCTTCCGAACGCTCCCTCGGGTCAAGCAGGTCTTTGAGTCCGAGGGCGGTCGCGTCCGCCGTCGGGTCGCCGAGCGCCTTGGCACGCTGCAGAAGAATCCAGGCGTGGAGGCGGTTGAGTTCGAACACGTTTCCCGTCAGGAAAAGGCCCGCGAGCGTGGCCGCCGCCCGGGCGCTTTCGCCCTCGGCCGCGCGGGCGAGCCACCGAACGGCAAGTCGCAGGTTGACGGAGCCGCCCGTGCCCGACCAGTAAAAGAGCCCGAGTCGGTACTGCGCGTCGACGTTCCCCGAGAGCGCAGCTTCTTTCATCCAGCGGCGGGCCGCCGCGGGGTCGCGGTCGGGGTTGTCGCGTCGCAACTGCAACAGGGCCGATTCGTATTGCGCCGCCGAGTCGCCTTTTTCGGCGGCCTCCCCGAGCCATCGGGCGGCCTGCGCGAAGTCGACCGCGGTGCCGAGACCGTCGCGGTAAGCGCGCCCCGTTTCGCGCTGGGCTTCGAGATTCCCGGCCGCGGCCGCAAGCCGCCACCAGTAAAGGGCGTCTTCGAGGGAGGCGTTGCGCCCCAAGCCGAGTCGGGCGAGGCGTGCGGCGTCGACTTCGGCCTCCGTTACTCCCGCCCAGGCCGCGGCTTCGACGGCGCGCGCCCCGGTCTCGGGGTCGCGCGGCACGCCTTGTCCGCGCAAAAGGGTGAGGCCTTTGAGGTAGAGGGCCCGAGCGCGCACGTTCGACGTGCGTGTTGCGGGCTCGTCGAGCACCCGATCGAGAAGCCGTCGCGCGCGGCGGTTGTGTGTCCAGTGCGTTGCTTCCGAGAGGAGTCGTCGGGCGAGCTCGACCCGGGCTTCGGGGTCGCCCGCCTCGGCCGCCCGCTCGACGGCTTCGCGCCGCTCGAGTGCCTCGGCGGCGGAAAGCGGACGACTTCGACCGCTTTCCGTGCGGGTCGTCTCCGAACGGGGCGGCCCGGGAATGCGGAAGGTCTCGTCAAGCCGCCGGGACATGGTGCTCGAAAAGAGGACGGGGAATCAGGGCTTCGCGCCGAAGTCGGGCGAAACCGTCACGCGTCCGATACCCGCTTCTTCCACCTGCTTGGCGGCGGCTTCGGACTCTTCGGGCGTCATCGGACGCACGACGGGCTCTTCGGCTCCGGGCTCGCGGCTGATGACGACACCCGTTTCGGAGGTCCCCGCGGTGCCTGCGACTTCAAGGGGTTCGAACCCCGTCAGAACAAGCGCGAGCGTGATCGTGGCGGAAATCATCCCGTAGAGCACCCACCCGAGGACGCCCATCGACATCGTGCGCCCGAAGGGGAGTCGCTCGTACTCGGGCACTTGGGTCTTCACGTAACGGAGCTGTCGCATGCCGCTCGTGAGCATCCACGCGGCCCACAGTACGAAAAGGAAGTAAGGACCCGCATACGTCATGACGGGCTCGTTGCGAAAGAGGACCTGCATGACGAAATAAAGAACCACAAGCCAGATCGACATCCGCACCCAGTGGCGCGAGGCTCGGGCTTCGTCGGGGTTGCCAAGCGAATCCCAATTGCGGGCCTGCAAAAGCCCGCCGTAGATCGGCGTGAAGAGAAGACTCGCCGCGCACACCCATTTCGGTTCGAAAAGACGCGGGGGTTCCTGGGAGACGGTGCGGTTGCGGCCGGAAGTGCGGGGGGCGGTGCGCGGGGAGCTCATGGTGGGATCGGGCTGGATTCTGTGGGGTGAAGGGGACGGGCCTCGGACGTCGGCGGAGGTCCGTCCCCGGGGAATCGCGAAATTCGCACATTGTAGAGGAAGCGCGCCGGCGTGTTTTCGCGCGTTTGCAGACTGTTGCAAGGAGGAGAATGGCGGGCGGACGGTTTTTGGCAACGCGAGGCTCAAAAGTCCAGCGAGGCGGGCTCGATGCCGTTTGTTTCCGCGGTCCGTTCGTTTCTTGTCCCTTCGCACGAAAGCCGTCCGCCGCCTGCGTGCGATTGCGCTAACCTTAATAAATTGCAGGTGCGCTTTTCGAGAAGCGCGCCCGACTCGAGCGGAGATTTTTGAAGAATGCCGTCATCCCGTCCGAATTCGGTTCCCTTGCTTCGAACCCTTTCGTCGCGTGCCCCCGAAAGCATTCGGGAGCGTACCCGTCGTCGCACGCTCGGACTCTGTGCGCTTGCGTTGGCGCTTGCTGGGTCGGTCTCGGGGTGTGCTTGGCGCGGCGACGCGCCGAGCGGTCCCGATGCGGCCGCGCGCGTTTCGCGCCTTGCGAACTTTCCCGAAGCGGGCGTCGAAGCCTGCCTGATTCCCGGCGAAGGCTATTCGCCGTCCTTGGATCTGGCCGTGCGCGGAGCGCTCGACGACCGGGGCTTTCGCGTTCGACTCCTCGATCGGGGTGCTTCGCCCGAGGCGCATCGTTGTCGTACGACCGTGACGATTTCGGCCGTATCGTCGAAGGGCTTCAGCGAACTGCCCGAACGCTTGACTTTGGATTTTCGCGACGCCGTCACGGGCGAAGCCAAACGCGCGGCCTGGAAGTGCGACGCCGCCGACGCCGGGAATGCGCTTACGCCCGGCCCCTTCGGGGACCCCGAGCGGATCGTGCGCGACCTTGTCGATCAGCTCTTTCCCCGCCCCGTCGCCTACCATTGAGGCCCCGAGGCGCATCTCCGCGAACGACGACCCCCAAGGGAAACCGATATAACTCGAAAGGCGTATTTCGCGTCTCGTCACCCTACGAAAGGACTAGACAAAACGACGGGATGGCGTAGAATGACCCTCAATGCGGCGCGTCGGGAAGCACGTTCGGCGCAACGCACGCGGAAGGATCCGCGACGCCTTCGGGCGTTGCCTTCGCCGTGGGTGAAGGGACATACGTCAATCGACGAACGGATACGGGTTTGTCGAAAGAGGTGCGTCGGCCTTGCATCGGGGGATGCATTTGTCAGAAGGCCGGGGACCGCGCGCCTCGCACGGTTGCGGCGGCGGAACCGTCGTGCTTCGAAGGGTGTCGACGCTTGACGCGCGAGCCTTCGGGACGCACGTCGCACATCGCTTCGGGGAGTGTTCGCACACTCCCCGTTCTTTTATCGACTATGTAACATTTTGTTAGGAATAGGGGTATTTCCGCTTGTTTGTTCGGTTCTTGCGAACAGTTCGTGGGTTTTGTTGAGATCCTTCGAAATATGTAGCTTTACGGGCGAGATAACGACGGAAGGCGCGAGATGCGCTCGGGGGTTTTTCGGAAAAACACGCGAAAGAGGCGTCTTTCGGGCCGATTCCGACCTTCGGGCGGCGCTTCGGTTGCTTTCTTCCGGCATGCGAACACGCGGATGAGCCCGTCTTCGGGCGTATCATTGGAGCATTCGACACCTTGTTTCATAAAAACCACGTATCGCCTGCGTCCGGTCGAACCGGTCCGCGGGCTTTGGCCGTCACCGCCGCCCCCTCATCCCCCGGAGCCGCTCTGACGACCCTCTTCGAGGGAGTCCCGTCCGTGAATTCTCAACAGTCCTGGAAGACCGTGCTCGTCATCCTGTCGCTCAGCTCGATTCTCATGTCGGTGAGCTACACGATGCTCATTCCCTTCCTTCCGATGTACCTCATGCAAGAGCTCGGCGTCGCACAGTCCGACGTGAACATCTGGTCGGGCGTGATCTTCTCCGCCTCCTTCCTCATCTCGGGCATCATGGCTCCGATCTGGGGTGCGATGGCGGACAAGAAGTCGCGCAAACTGATGGCCGTGCGAGCCGCGGTGTTGCTCGCAATCAGCTATGCGCTCGGCGGGATCGTTCAAGACCCGTGGCAGCTCCTTGCGATGCGGTGCTTCCAGGGCTTTGCGGCGAGCCTCTGGCCCGCGTGCCTGGCGATCATGGCGAGCAACGCGCCGCGCGACAAGGTCGGGCTCTGCATGGGTACCATGCAGGGCGCGATGACGGCCGGCGGCGTCCTGGGGCCGCTCGCGGGCGGTGTCCTTGCCGAAGCCTTCGACATGCGCACGACGTTCTTCTTGGGCGGTGCCGCGCTCTTTGTGATCACGCTCCTTCTGATCTTCTTCATCAAGGAGCCGAAGCGTAAGCCTCAGGAAAAGAAAGAGAGCGCATCCAAGGAAAAGACGAACCTTCTCAAGATTCCGGTCGTGCAGCGCATGCTCCTTTGCGCGGGGATCGTGCAACTCACGATTCTTCTGCAGCAGCCCGTGATGCCGCTTTACGTCGGGGAGCTCCAGGGGAGCATGGACCGCATCGTCTTCGTGACGGGTCTTCTTTTCTCGATCGTGGGCGTCTCGGGCGTGATCGCCTCGCCCGTCTGGGGCATAATCGGGCAGCGTTGGGGGTTCCGCCCGGCGCTCTACACGGCGCTTTTCGGTACGGCCATCTTCGGCATGATTCAGGCGATTCCCGACACGCTCGTTCCCTTCGGGATCTGGCGCTTCATCGGGGGGCTCACCTTTGCGGGCATTTTCCCCGCCATCAACGCGGTGCTCACGAACAGCACGAACCCCGAAGACCGCGGCCGCATTTTCGGCCTTTCCTATGCGGCGCAACAGGTCGGGAGCGTCATCGGCCCGATTTTGGGCGGAGCGCTCGCGATGTGGTTCGGGATCAAGTTCGTCGTCTTCTTCTCGGGCTTCGTTCTCCTGCCGCTCGTCATCTTCCTTTATCTCCGTCGTCCGAAAGAAGAAACGTCGACGAAGGGGAACGAAGCGAAGCTCGGCTGAAGTCGATTCCCGCGCGGGGCTCCCGCCTCGCGTCCCCGAAGCCGAAAGCGCGCACCCCGCTCGAAAAAGAGGGGGCGCGCTTTTTCGTTTTCGAACTTTCCGCGTGCGTCCCGCGTCAAAGGAATGGGTGTGTATACGCTGTAAATCAAGGAAAAATGAAGTTCGTCACTTTCCCTTTCAAGTGGTAAAATACCGCATCTCGTATGTACCTATAACCCGACATCGATCCGTCCGCAATGCGCTCGCGCGTTCTTCCCCCGGAGTCGCGAAACGAGGACGGCCCCCTCTTCTATGGATCTCTTCCTTTATGCGGCGCTGGCTCTGCTCGCGCTCCTCGCGTGTTGCGATCTTTTCGTCGGCGTCAGCAACGACGCCGTCAACTTCCTCAATTCCGCCGTCGGTTCCCGCACCGCTCCCTTCTGGGTGATCATGGCCGTGGCGAGTGCGGGCGTGTTGCTCGGCGCCACCTTTTCTTCGGGCATGATGGAAATCGCGAAGACGGGCGTCTTCGTTCCGGAGCATCTCACGTTCAACGACGTCATGGTGGTGTTCGTCGCGGTGGTGGTCACCGACGTGCTCCTCTTGAATACGTTCAATTCCCTGGGCCTTCCCACATCGACCACCGTTTCGATTCTCTTTGAACTTCTGGGCGGGGCGGGAGCGCTCGCGTGTTGGAAGGTCTGGTCGCAGGGGGCGCCGATCACGGATCTCGGGCTTTACATCAATTCCGGCAAAGCCCTCGTCATGATCCTCGGGATTCTCGTTTCGGTCGTCGTCGCTTTCATCTCGGGCTTTGTCATTCAGTACCTCACCCGCATCGTCTTTTCCTTCCGCTATGAAACCGTCTATCGCCGTGCGGGCGGCATCTTCGGCGGTCTCTGTCTCTCCGCGATTCTCTACTTCCTCATCATGAAGGGTGCCAAGGGCGCCTCTTTCATGCGACCCGAGTGGCTCGCGTGGATGAACGAAAATTCGGGTCTCATCCTCGGCGTCACGTTCTGTTTCTTCTCGGGGCTCTTTCAGGCGGCCATCAGCTGGAAGAAAGCCAACATTTTCCCCGTCGTCATCCTTTCGGGCACGTTCGCGCTGGCATTTGCCTTCGCCGGGAACGACCTTGTCAACTTCGTGGGCGTGCCGATCGCGGCGCTCGACAGCTTCAACATCTACCGCGAAGCCTCCGCCGCAGGTCCCGTCGATCCCGCGACCTTCACGATGGGGGCGCTTCGAAACGTCGAAAAGACGCCCACCGTGCTCCTCGCTCTCTCGGGTCTCGTGATGTGTTTCACGCTCTGGTTCTCGAAGAAAGCGCACCGGGTGATTCGCACGTCCGTGAACCTCTCTTCCTCCTCGCGCGGCGGAAAAGAGCAGTTCGGTTCCTCCCTCCCCGCGCGTCTCGTCGTGCGGGGCGCTCTGCACACGAACGAACTCATCCATCAGATCCTGCCCGCGTCGCTTTTCCGGGCGCTTGACACGCGCTTTGTTCCGAAAGCGGCCGAGCCCGGGAAACCCGAACTTCCCTTCGACGAACTGCGTGCGTCGGTGAACCTCGTTCTTGCGGCGGCTCTCATCGCGTCGGCGACGAGCCTGAAGCTCCCGCTTTCAACCACGTACGTCACCTTCATGGTTGCGATGGGCTCGTCGCTTGCGGACCGCGCCTGGGACCGCGAAAGCGCGGTCTACCGCGTCTCGGGCGTGCTCACCGTCGTGAGCGGCTGGTTCCTCACGGCCTTTACGGCGGCCGCCGCCTGCGCGATCGTGTCGGCCCTTTTCCTCTGGCTCGGTCACTGGGCGATGATTGCGGGCATGGTGATCGCGCTTTGCATCATCATCCGCTCGAACCTTTTGCCCTCCGCCGAAGAAGAGCGTCTCGAAGCCGTCGCTCAGGTCACCGACCGCGGGGATCGCACGAGCGTGCGGGAACTCCTCACGCAGTCGATCGACGAAAACCTCGACGAGACGCTCGAACTCTTCTCGAAGTCGCTCCAGGCATTCGTACGCGAAGACATTCGCGAGCTTCGCGAACTCAAGGCGCGCGGCGTCGACTTTTTCGAACGCGTCTCGCTGGGGCGCGGCGAGTACTACCGGATGTCCCACGAACCCGTGCTTTCCTCGGGCGACCGCGACGCGCGGTGTTTCTATTACCGTGCGTTCACGAGCATGAAGGAAGTGAGTCACGCGCTCATGGGCGAACTCGGCGTTGCGGAAAACTACGTCGCCAACTGCCATTCGCCCTTCAAGGGACGGATGCTCGACAACGTGATTTTGCTCGCCAAAGACATGGAACTCCTGCGCACGCGCTTTTCCGCCTCGCGCTGCACGAAGCTTCTCTCCCGCCTCGAAGACGCTCAGAGCGACTTCATGACGCAGCTCTCCGAAGAGCCGATCTCGCTCCGTAAGAGCGAGCTTTACCTCGGGTTCCTGCTCTTTACCCGCGAGATGCTCAACCGTTACATGATGGTGAAACTCCTGCAGGCCGAGTTGAACGGCCCGCAGAGCACGCCCGCAACCGCCGCGAGTCCCGAAGCGACCGGCCCCTCCGCCAACACGGTCGCCGAAAAACAGAGCGGTACGGCAAGACCGTAAGGCTCTAAGGCCGCCAGGGAGCGTCAGCGGTGCTCCTATCCTCAACGAAGGGCCGTCGGGCAATCCCCGGACGGCCCTTCGTGCATTCAGTGCGTTCGGGCGTACCCGACCCCCTCCGAATGCGGCGGCGATTTCCTCTTTGAGGCCGATCAAACAGCCAGCGTGAGTTTGCCGAGCGCTCCCGCGAGCGGCGCGAAGGCGGAGGGTCATAATCAAACGGCGAAACGGGATTTTCCCGTTCCTCGAAGAACCTTTTCGAAGTTTGGCGGACCGTACGGACCTCGGGCCGCCTTCGAGAGGCAAAAGACAAACCAAGAGGAAAACCACAAAGGAGGATCATCGTATGATCGGGAAAACCATGGCGGCGCTCGCCGTTGCAGCGCTCTTTTCGGGAAGTCTGGCCGCCGCGACCCCGGCCCTGAAAGACGGAACGTACACGGGGACGGGCTCGGGGCGCAACGGCGAAATCACCGTCGAATTGACCGTCAAGGCGGGGAAGCTTGCCACCGTGAACGTCGTTCGGCACGGCGAAACGGCGGGCATTTCGGATGCGGCTCTGGCGCGGGTTCCCGCCGAAATCGTCGCGCAGCAGTCGACGGCGGTCGACGCCGTCACGGGGGCGACGATGACGAGCGAGGGCATCAAGGCGGCCGTGGCCGACGCGATCCGCCAAGCGGGCGGCGATCCGGCTCTCTTCGCGGTGAAGAAGGTCGGCAAGAAGCAGGCCGCGAAGACGATCAAGGAAAATGCCGACATCGTCGTGGTCGGCGCGGGCGGCTCGGGGATGTCCGCCGCCGTGCGTGCGGAAACCCTGGGCAAGTCCGTGATCCTCATCGAGAAGATGCCGACGATCGGCGGCGCCACGGTCCTCAATGCGGGGACGTTGATCGCGACGGGGTCGCGCTACCAGCGCGAAGTAATGAAGGAAACGAAGGACAGCCCCGAACTCGCGGCCGAAGACATCTTCCGCGTCGGGAAGCACAAAAACGACCCGGTGCTCGTACGGATGGTGACGGAGCGCGTGGGCGGCGTTGTCGACTGGTTGATCGACGACCTCAAAATCCCGTACGGTCCCGCCGCGACGCAGTATCCCGACCATTCGGCCAACCGCCAGCTCGGCGTGACGGGCCGTTCGGTCAACTACCTCAACCTCATGCGGGAAAAGTTCCTCGGCATGGGCGGGAAATTGCTGCTTGAGACCCGCGCGCAGTCCTTCATCACGGATGCGAACGGGCGCGTGGTCGGTGTGAAGGCGACGGATGCCGCGGGCAATACGGTCGAACTCACCTCGAAGGCGGTCATCCTCGCTTCCGGCGGGTTCGGGGCGGATCAATCGATGTTGCCGCCCTCGATGAAGAACTACCTCTTTTACGGTGTCGACGGCGAAACGGGCGACGGCCTCAAGATGGCCCGGGCTCTGAATGCGGGGACGATCAACCTCGACCTCGTCAAGATGTACCCGCAGGGCGTCGAAACCCGTCCGCATCACGGCCTGGCCGCCACGGCATCGTCGACCGATACGATGAAGGCTTCGGGCGCCATCTACGTCAACAACCGCGGCGAGCGTTTCGTCGATGAAAACGCGGGTCTCGGCGTTCTCACGGAAGCGACCGTCGCACAGCCCGATTCCATTGCGTACATCGTCATGGACAAGGCCGCCTGGGAAAAGTACGTGGCAAAGTCGTTGGAAGACAAGCTCGTTCCCGACGCCGCGGCGCTTGATGCGTGGACGAAGATCGTCAACAACGGTCGCCCCGTAATGGCGGTCTCGGATTCGCTCGAAGAAGCGGCGCGCACCATGGGGATCGATCCTGCGGGACTTACGAAGACCGTCACGCATTGGAACGAAATGGTGAAGGCGGGCAAGGACGCGGACTTCAGCCGTAAGATCACGGGCGGGCTCGGCGAGGGACCCTACCGCATCGTCGAACAGAAGGTGCGCTACCAGACGACGCTCGGGGGCCTCAAGGCCGATGCGGGTCTGCGGATCCTCGACACCGCCGGCAAGGCCATTCCCGGCCTCTACGGTGCGGGTTGCGTCGTGGGCGGCGCGAACGGCGCGGACTCGATGACCGCAATGATGAATTCGTGGGCCATCGTCTCGGGTGTCGTTGCGGCGGAAACCGCCGTTGCGGATCTCAAGTGACCGCGTAAGATCCGACACAAGGAAAAACGGACCGCCCGAAGGCTCGCAAGAGCCTGTCGGACGGTCCGTTCTTTTTCCGGTTCGGGATGACGTGAAGCTCTGCGGAGTCTTCAGCGTTTCGCCCCGTCGAGTCGCACCCAGGCGGGCGCCCGGGTTTCGAAGTCGTCGATCGCATCCGACGCCTCAAGCGTCAGATCGATGGCGTCAAGCCCCTTCAAGAGCATCGAACGACGGAAGGGGTCGATCGAAAAGGGGAAGGTTTCGCCCTCGAATTCGACCGTCTCCGTTTCGAGGTCGATTGTCACGGGCGTGCCCGGAGCGCGTTCGAGTTTCTCCAACATCTTCTCAACGACCGCTTCGGGCAACGTGACGGTGAGAAGGCCGTTTCCCAACGCGTTGTTGCGGAAGATGTCCGCAAACGAGGGTGCGATGATCGCGCGCAGCCCGAAGTCAAGAAGCGCCCACGGGGCGTGCTCGCGCGAGGAGCCGTTGCCGAAATTCTCTCGTGCGACGAGGATCTTCGCGTGACGGAAGGGCTCCCGATTGAGAACGAAGTCGGGATTCTCCCGCGTCTCTTCCGCATCGAGCCAACGGTCGTTGTGAAAGAGGTGCTTGCCGAAGCCCTTGCGGTCGACCGCAAGGAGGAATTGCTTCGGGATGATTTGGTCGGTGTCGACGTTCGCGCGGGCGAGCGGCGCGGCGACGGCGGTGAGCGTCGTGAATTTTTCCATGACTAAACCTCAATTCAAGAATTCGCGCGGGTCGGAGATGACGCCCGTGACGGCTGCGGCCGCGGCGCTCGCCGGACTCATGAGGTGCGTGCGGCTACCGTAGCCCTGACGACCGACGAAGTTGCGGTTCGAGGTCGAGGCGACGCGCGAACCTGGCTGCGCCTTGTCGTCGTTCATCGCAAGGCACATCGAGCAGCCCGGAAGGCGCCACTCAAAGCCCGCGGCCTTGAAGACGTCGGCGAGTCCCTCGGCTTCGGCCGCGGCGCGTACTTCCATCGAGCCCGGAACGGCGAGCGCCCGAACGCCCGGCGCAACGCGCCGACCGCGCACGATTTCGGCCGCGGCCCGGAAGTCTTCGATGCGCCCGTTCGTGCAGGAGCCGATGAAGACGGTGTCGACGGGAGTGCCGATCAAAGGTTCGCCCGCTCGGAGTTCGGTGTACTCCAAGGCGGCGCGCGCGCTCGCGGCCTCGACGGGATCGTCGAAAGCGCTCGGATCGGGCACGCGCCCCGTCACGGCGCATTCCTGCCCGGGGTTCGTCCCCCAGGTGACCTGAGGTTCAAGCCGAGCGGCATCGATTTCGATTTCCGCGTCGAACACCGCATCGTCGTCCGTGCGCAGGGTCTTCCAGTAAGCGAGCGCTTCGTCCCACGCTTTCCCTTCGGGCGCGAAGGGGCGTCCCTTGAGGTAGGCGAAGGTCGTCTCGTCGGGGGCGATCATCCCCACCTTGGCGCCCATTTCGATCGCCATGTTGGAGAGCGTCATGCGGCCTTCCATCGAGAGGTGCTCGACCGCTTCGCCCGCGAATTCGACGGCGTAGCCCGTGCCGCCCGCGGTCGTGAGACGACCCGCCACGGCGAGAATCAGGTCCTTGGCGGACACGCCCCGTCCGAGACGCCCCGTGCAGCGGATGCGCATCGTCTTGAGGCGCTGCTGTTTCAGGGTTTGCGTTGCCATCACGTGTTCGACTTCCGACGTGCCGATCCCGAAAGCAAGCGCCCCGAACGCGCCGTGGGTGGCGGTGTGGGAGTCGCCGCAAACAAGCGTTGTCCCGGGAAGCGTGAAGCCCGTCTGGGGACCGACGATGTGAACGATCCCCTGACGCGGATGACCGAGCCCGTAGAGCGTGACGCCGAACTCGCGGCAATTTTCGATCAGGGTCGTTACCTGGGTGCGCGCCATGGGCGAGCACGCTTCCAGGGAGGGCGACTCGGTCGAAATGTCGTGGTCCATGGTGGCGAGCATCAAATCGGGCCGACGGGGTTTGCGTCCCGCGGCGCGCAGCCCCGCAAAGGCCTGAGGACTCGTCACTTCATGAACGAGATGCCGGTCGATGTAAAGAAGCGGCAACTCTCCCGGACGCTCCGCGACGACGTGGGCGTCGAAAACCTTTTCGTAGAGTGTCTTTCCCATGGTTCAAGCCTCCCCGGTCGTTTCACACACATCGCTCTCTTCGCGAACGGCGGCCGCAATCGCGTCGCCCATCGCCGAGCAGCTCACGGTTGCTTCGCCCGCTCGGGTAATGTCGCCCGTGCGAACGCCCGAGGCGAGCACTCGCGAGACGGCGCGCTCGATCCGGTCGGCCGCACCCGTTTCACCCAGGGAATAGCGGAGCATGAGGGCGGCGGAGAGAATCTGCGCGATGGGGTTCGCGATGTTGCGCCCGGCGATGTCGGGCGCGGACCCGCCCGCGGGCTCGTAGAGCCCGAAGCCCGATTCGCCGATCGAGGCCGAGGGGAGCATCCCCATCGAACCCGTGATCATGGCGCATTCGTCGGAGAGGATGTCGCCGAACATGTTCGAGCACAAAACGACGTCGAATTGCGACGGGGCCTTGATGAGCTGCATCGTCGCGTTGTCGATGTAGAGGTGTGAGAGCGCGACGTCGGGATAGTCCGCGGCCACCTGCTCGACCGTTTCGCGCCAGAGGACGGAGGAGGCGAGCACGTTCGCCTTGTCGATCGACGTCACCGCGCGGCGGCGCAGACGCGCCGTTTCAAAGGCCGCGCGGGCGATGCGTTCGATTTCGCGACGGCTGTAGACCTCGGTGTCGAAGGCCTTTTCGTCCGCACCTTCGCCTTCGCGCCCCTTGGGGGTACCGAAGTAGATCCCGCCCGTCAACTCGCGCACGACGACGAGGTCGCACCCCGCGGCGGAAATGTCCGCGCGCAGAGGGGAGAGCCCTTCGAGCCCCGGGAAAAAGCGCGCCGGACGCAGATTGCAAAAAAGCCCGTAACGCTTGCGAAGCGGCAGCAGAGCGCCCGCTTCCGGACGGTCCTTGTGGGGAAGGTGGTCCCACTTGGGGCCGCCCACGCTCCCGAAGAGGATGGCTTCCGCACGGTCGCACGCCTCGAGCGTCGCTTCGGGCAAGGGCGTCCCGACGGCGTCGATCGCGGCGCCCCCGACGAGGGCCTCGACCGCCGTGTAGGTGAAGTGTTCGCGCTCGGCGGCGGCCTCGACGGCCTTCAGGGCTTCGCGCATGATTTCGGGGCCGATGCCGTCGCCCGCGAGAACGGTGAAAGTATGGTGTCGCATGGGAATGGTCGAAAGTTCGGTTGAAAAACGAGAGTGTTCCGGGGCGAACGCATCCGAATTCGAAAATTTCGGGACGAGTCCGACCGCACTCGGGCGCGCGAGCGCCCGAGCAAGGGAAAAAGGAAAAGCGGGGAAGCGAGCGGCCTCAAACGCCGCGGCGTTCGTGGCTTTCGAGCTCGGCCGCGGGGGCGCTTGCGCTCGTGCCCTTGCGCTTCTTCTCGACTTCGCGCGCCTGTTCGATCACGTTCATCGCGTGAACGAACGCGCGGGCGGAAGCTTCGAGCACGTCGGTCGAAAGACCCATGCCGTGGAAGATGCGCCCTTCGTGCTCGACCGTCACGTCCACCTGACCGAGGGCGTCCATCCCCTCGCCGTTGGCGTTGATCGAGTAGGAAACGAGCCGGCAGCGAATGCCCGTCAAGCGCGTGATGCAGTTGTAGATCGCATCGACGGGGCCGTTCCCGATGCTCGACTCGGTGCGGGTGCGCTTCCCCACGCGCAGGCGGACGCTTGCCGTCGGAAGGGTTTCGCCGTTACCGCACATGACGTTCATGCGGTCGAGCTGATAGGTGGGCGTTTCTTCTTCGACCTTCGTGAAAAAGAGGAGCGCTTCGAGGTCGTAGTCGTAGACCTGGCCCTTCTTGTCAGCGAGCTTCAAAAAGCGCGCATAAAGGTCGTTCATGTTGTAGTCGTTCTCGGTGTAGCCGAGTTTTTCAAGGCACGCCTTGATCATGTGGCGACCCGAGCGGGCCGTCATGTGAAGGACGTTCCCGTGCACGCCCACGCTCTCGGGCGTGAGGATTTCGTAGGTCTCGCGGTTCTTGAGAACGCCGTCCTGGTGGATGCCCGAGCTGTGCGAGAAGGCGTTCGATCCGACGATCGGCTTGTGCGAGGGGACGGGTTCGTGGCAGATCTTCGAGACGAGCATCGACGTGCGGGCGATGCGTTCGTGAACGATCCCGGTCGTCAGACCCTTCAGCCACGCCTGACGCAAACGGATGGCGGTCACGACCTCTTCGAGGGCGCAATTGCCCGCGCGCTCGCCGAGGCCGTTCATGCAGCACTCGATCTGACGGGCCCCTTCCTGAAGGGCCGTGAGCGAGTTGGCGGTCGCCATCCCGAGGTCGTTGTGGCAGTGCACGGAGACGACCGCACGGTCGATGTTGGGCACGCGGTTCATGAGCGTGCGGATGATGCCGCCGAATTCCGTCGGGAAGGTGTAGCCGACCGTGTCGGGAATGTTGACGGTCGTCGCCCCGGCGTCGATCGCCGCTTCGACCATGCGGCAGAGGTTGTCGATCGGCGTGCGGCCCGCGTCTTCGCAGGAGAATTCGACGTCGTCCGTCCACTTGCGCGCTTCCTTCACGGCGGCGACCCCCATGGCGAGAACGTCGTCGAACGAGCGGCGAAGCTTCTTTTCGACGTGCAGGGTCGAGGTGGCGATGAAGGTGTGAATGCGGAAACGCTCGGCAACTTTCAGCGCTTCGGCCGCGCGGATCACGTCGCCGGGAACGGCGCGCGCGAGTCCGCAGGGAACGGCCCGGCGGAGCGACCGTGCGATCGTCTGCACGCTTTCGAAGTCGCCCGCGGAAGAAATCGGGAAACCCGCCTCGATGACGTCGACGCCGAGGTCCTCGAGCGCCAGGGCGATCTGAAGCTTCTGTTGCATGGAAAGACTTTGAGCAAGCGCTTGTTCGCCGTCACGCAACGTCGTATCAAAAATCACCACGCGCTCGGCGGATATATCGTCGATCATCTTCGGGCTCCCGGAATGAGGGTTGAAAAAAGGCGGTTCGTCCGCCGGTAGATGAACCCTACACCCGCACCGTTTATGTTGTCAAGGATGGTTGCGAAAATTGCGACATAAATTCGCTAAGTATATGATTTATCGATATAAGGAAAAGTAACTACACGGTTTTTGCAAAACGGAAAAGTTGCAATATCGAATAAATTGCCAAGGCGGATCACCTGGGTTTCCGCCCTCGAACGTTTCTTCGGAAACGCGAAAAAGAACGCCGCGGGCATCCGAGAAGGGATACCCGCGGCGCCCGTGTGACGCTTCGATCCGAATGCCCCGGGCGAGGTCGGGACGTTCGAATCGAAGCCGTCAAACGCGGTTGAAGGCGGTTAGAAACGGTACGCGGCGTTGAGCGAGAACGTGGTCGCCCCGCGTTCTTCGTCACCCCATTCGTAACCCGCCTTGAGACCGAAGGCGAAGTCGCCCGCCTCGGCCGTAAGGGCGAGGTTGGAGCGGACCTTCACGTCGTCGGCGAAGGTGAAGCGGTAGCTGCTCGTCGCACCCGCGAAGGCGACGGTCTGGTCGACTTCGGTGTCGCCCGCGGTCGGAACGACCGCAAGCGAGAAGGCCGGAGCAAGACGCATGCCGCCCGCCGTGTCGAAGGCGGCGGAGAGCTCGGCCCCGATCGGGAATTCGACCGCCGTGGCGTCCGCGTCGTCGACGCGCACGCCGTGGTTGGTCGTGTAGCCGTCGGAGGTCACGTAGTAGAGGTTCGCGCCGACAAAGGGCGTGAACTTCACGGCGCCCAAGTCGGCCGTACGGCGCACTTCGGCCCCGAGCCCGTAGACGGAGGTCGTCGTGTCGGTCGTGAGGTCTGCAACGCCGTTCACCTTCAGATCCGACTTCACCCAGGCAGCCGTCGCATCGAAGAGCACGTCGTAGGCACCGATCGACTTCTTGCCGTAGAAGGAAAGGCCGTAGAAGTCGAACTCGTCCTTCGCCGCAACGTCGTCGTTGTCGGTGTCGCCCGTACCCGCCGTGAAGGCGCCGCCGAGCTTCCAGCCGCCCAGCATGCTTTCGGCACCGACGGCAAGACCGTAGGCGTCGGTTTCGACGTCAAGCGCCTGAGCACCCGTCGAGATGCCGTCCAACTTCGTCATGCCGCCCGTGACGCGAGCCCAGAGACGGGATTCGGTCGAAGTCGCGGCCGCTTCGTCGCGAACGACGCGACGCAGATCGGACGCACGGTCGTAGGCGGTCGTAAAGACCGCAAGCGACCCGCCCGGGTTCATGGCCGCATCGAAGCGCGCGGCGACGGCGGCGTTCGAAAGACCCGTCGTGTCGGTCAAGAGAGCCTGCGCGTAGTCGCGTTCGGCACCCTGACTGCGGTAGCCCGCATCGGCGAGCGCGTGACCCTGCATGAGGTTCCCGTAGGCTTCGGCCGCATTGACGTTTGCCACGGTCCACTTGCCTTCGTCGAAGGCGACTTCGAGCATGGCCGAACCGCTCTTCAACGTCTCGGCCGTGTTCCAGTAGTCGGCCGCCTTGTCGGAGGTGTCGGAGGTGAGGTTGAAGGTGGCGACGCCGTCCTTGACGGAACCGACGAGGTAGGCAACGGATTCCTTCGACACATCGAAGGAATCGGCCGTGATGAGGGTGTCCTCAGCCGTCATGCCGGTGATGTCCGCCACGAGGACCGAGTTCGCACCGAAGGCGACCTGAGCGTTCGAAGCACCGACGTGCAACGAACCCGTTTTCTCAACCGTCACGGGACCCGCCACGAAAGCGGCGGCCGTATCGGTACTCCACGTGCCGAATCCTTCGGAGAAGACCGAGTGGAAGGCCGTGAGGTCCGTCGTGCCGATCGCAACGATGCTGTTCGCGTTCGCGGTGATCGAACCTTCAACCGTCTTGCCGCCGAACGCAAAGCTCGTGGCATCGGTCGAGGAAGCGACCGGGGTTTCGTTCGCCGCGGCGTAAGCAGTCGCCGGAGTGCCCACCGTAACCGCGACTTTCTTGAGCGAACCCTTCGCGACCGCGAGGTTGCCGTTCGAAATGCCAACGGCGGAATCTTCCGAGGCCGAAAGCTCATCGACCGTCACGTCACCCGAAACGGCGAGGTCGCTCTTGAGCGTGAGCGTCGTAACACCAAGCTTTCCGGTCGTGCCGGCATCGAGCTTCGTGTTGTCCAAGACGGTGACGTTGGCAAGCGTGAAGGAGCCGTTCTTGACGGTGAGGCCTTCCTCACCGGAAAGATCGATCGCAGCCGTGATCGAGCCCTTCACGTTGGCGTTGTTGGCACTGCCGAGAGCAAGACCGCCCGCGACGTTGAGAACGGGCGCCTTGTCGCCCTTGAAGGCAACGAGTTCGCCGCCGTCGGCCGAACCGACGAGCGTGAGCGTTTCGCCTTCCGTCACTTTGATGGACTTGACGCCTTCGCCCAGCTGCAGCGTGCGGCCGCCGACGGTCTTGTCGACGACGACGGAGCCTTGCTTATCGGCTTCGGCCGTCACGTCGGTCTTCTCGAAGATCTGACCGTCGTTGATGTAGCCGATGTCGACCGATTCCTCAACGTTCCCCGAGGCGTCGACGAGCTCGCCCGTGAAGGCGATCGTCCCGTCCTTGTAGGTATCCTTGAAAACGTTCGTCGCCGTGTCGGCATAGTCCCGGTTGTATTTCGCATCCGAGAGCGCAAGCGAACCGCCCTCGGTGAAGAGGAGGCTGTCGGCGGAGTACTTGAGCGCGTTCGCTTCGGCGACGTTCGTCCCGTCCGCGTTAAGCGCGATCGTGAAAACTTGGCCCGTCGTCGTCTTCAGGGTGCCGTTTGCGCCCACTTCGAGGACGCCCTTCGTAAGGTCGATCGAACCGATGTCGGCCGTGCCTTCGGCGAGCGTAAAGCGACCGCCCTCGGCGCCGACGAACGTGTCGATCGTGAGGAGGCCCGTATCGCGCACCGTCATCGCGAAGTTGCCCGTCGAGGTAAGGGTGTCGATCTCGAGGGCACCGCCTTCCTTAACGAACGCCTGCCCGTTGCCGGCCGCAAAGGACTTGACGTCGAGCTTCGCTCCGCCCGTCACCTCAAGGCTCGAAAGACGATCCTCCTTCTGCTGTGCAAACGTCACGTCGTCAAGGGCGTAGGAGGAATTCGCGCTGAAACGAACCAGCGTGAGTTTGGAATTGCTGCTCTGATTTTCGGCCTCGTCGACGAAGCGGATTTGCTTGAGCTCCTTCGATTCGGCATCGATCGCGCCGAGCTTGCCGCCCGCGAATTCGAGCGTGCCTTCGTCGGTCGCAAGTTCGATCCCGAGGTTGCCCTCGGCATCGAAGAATTCGTCTTTTTCCTCGAGGTAGGTCGAACCCGCACCGAGCACGATGGTGTCGTAGTGGAAGCCGCCCTTGTTGACGAGCTTCGCACCGTTGCCGAGCGTGGCCTTGGTGCCGTTGATTTCGGCGCTCAGATTGTCGAGCGTGCCGTTTTCGAGCGTGAATTCGTTGGCGTTGATCGTGGCGTTTTGCGCAGTGAGGTCGCCCGACACCGCAAGCTTCGCGAGGTTAGCCGTCAGGTCGAGGGAGCCCGCGCTGCTCGCAGCGCCGATCGTGCCGCCCTGCGTGAGAACGAGGTTCCCGAGCACGGTCTTCGAGTCCGCACCTTCGACGCCGTCGATGTTGCCGAGAAGCGTGAACGTGCCGTTCACCGTCATGTTGCCGCCGAGAAGAAGCTCGGAGTCGTTGTTGAACTTCGACACCCCGGTCGTGAGCGCGCCCGTATTGTCAACGGTAAGGGTCGCGCCCTGCGAAAGCGAAACGCGGTCGGCTTCGAACGCGGTGGCAACCGTGACGTCGTGCGCGCCCGCGAGGTCGACGTCCGCGCGGAAGGTACCTTCTCCCGAGAAGGTGAGGGCGCTGCGACCGTCCGCACCGATGCGGCCGTGCTTCGTCGCGTCGACGGTACCGAGATCGACCGTCGACCCCTTCGTGGCGGTCACAACGTCGAAATCGCGGAAAGCGGCGGAGAAGTCGCCGACATAGGCCGTGTCGTCAAGACCGAAGGCAAGCGTCGAAGTCCCCTGCGTCGAACCTTCGTAGGCGTTGTTAACGACCTTTCCCTGACCGTAGAGAACGCCTCCTTCGGTTACCTTCACGCTTGAGTCGGCGATGACGAGGGTCGAGTCGCCCGTAACGTCGGCTCCGACGCCGTAACCCGACATGTAGACCGTGTTGACGGTCGTTCCGTTCTTGAGGACGATGTTGACGTCGCCCTTCACGCGGGCGTCGCCTCCGACGGGAGCGTCCTCGTTGTCGGTGAAGACCGTGAAGTCGGTCACGCCGCCCGCAACGAGCGTCTCACGTACGGCGGAGTTGTCAAACGTCATCCGAACGCCGCCCACCGTCGCAGATTTCCCCGAAGCATTAACATCGGATTCGGTCGTGAGGCCGCCGCCGAGAATGAAGTCGGCATCGGAATTCGCGAAGTTGACGCTAACGGTACCCGTCACATCCGCGATCCCGTTGTCGGCAGCATCACCGCCGCCGATCAGAGCACTGTAAGGAAAGTAATCCCCCTCGTCCGAGGCAAAATTCGGCCCGACGAGGTGCGAATCGACGAGATTGATCGTGATGTCGCCGTTGATGTTCCCGGTTGCCGAGCTTGCTTCGTGGCTGGGACGCACGTCGCCCGTAATGCTTGAGCCGCCCGTCACGTAGCTGATCGTCGAATTTTTAAGGGTGATCGAGATGTCGCCCGTTACGTCGATGCTCGTATCCGCCGTGGGAGCGGTCGGATCATACACACCATTCGTTTCACCGCCGCCGGAGACGTCCGAGTCGAAACTGTAGACGTTCTCAAGGACGATCGTGATGTCACCTGTCATCGACGCGTCGCCGACCGTACCCCGCATCCCGCCCGCGCCGAAGACGCTGAAGGCCGGCTTGCCTGAGCCGTCTGCTTCGGCGAGGCGAATATCCTTCAGATGGATTGAGACATTGCCGTCGAGTTTGGCTTGGTTGGCGCCGACTTCGGAGCCGAGGCTGCCGAAGACGAAACCCGCGCCGAAGATGTCGAAGTACGTGGGCTTGGGGAGCGTGTCGTTCTCAAGGATCGTGTCGAAGACGCTCTGGGTGTAGGTCAGATTGACGTCGCCCGTCGTGTTGTATTTGCCGGGATTCGAGGGATCGGCCGAATGGTCGCCGAAACGGTCTACAAAGTTCGAGTAGTAGGGGCCGTTATTGACAACATTGGCGCCGACAAACGTGTGTGCATGGCTGATGCCGAGCTCGGGCGTCGCGCCGAAGCCGTCGTACTGCAGAGAGAGCGCGGCCGAGGCTGAGCTACTCAAAAGCGCCAGAGCGGAAAGCGTGGCGACGGAGAGGAGAGATTTTTTGCCGGAATGTTCGAGACGAGCGCGACGCGTCCCGTCAGTCGCCGTAGCGACGGGGCTCAGTGCTGCGGTGTGTGTGGGGGGGGGTAAATTTCATGATTTTCAATGACTTAGATGATTGAAAAGGGAGCTCGCCCGAAAAGGCAAGTCGCAAGTCATTGTCCCGCGTCTGGGGAAGGACTGTTGTGGGGGTTTTCACTAGGAAATGCTACGGCGCACGGTCTCTTGACGGCTTTAAGACAGCTGGTTACGGCACGTCGTCAAGCCTTACGGCCGCCACGCACGTTACGATTTTTTCGGGGGTCGGCACCTCGCGGATGCG